>Ga0209728_1002111_pt1 | contig 10536 bp, 11 predicted proteins | sample RifGroD1_FD_183997 | JGI IMG/M metagenome (GOLD analysis project Ga0209728, IMG submission 183997) | Groundwater microbial communities from Rifle, Colorado, USA - Groundwater D1 (SPAdes) (version 2) | ecosystem: Environmental > Aquatic > Deep subsurface > Groundwater | place: Rifle, Colorado... | reverse complement strand
CAAATTTTACAAACGAATTGCTTATCTAAAATCTCTTCATCATAATCTTTAATTCCTGTTGATTTATTTAAACAATACCATTTGCAGAATTGTTCTTTTAATTCTAATAATTTATCTTCCATATTTACTTTCTTATTGTTTGCAGGAGGTTTATCCCATTTTGGTTCTGGTATTTTATGTATCATATTCTTCATCCAATGCTAGTTTCCAACATTCAGAACATCTAGAACTATCCTTACAAGTTATAATAAGTCTATTTAATTTAAATCTATCTGGACACATATTCATTATTAGATATTCCATTAATTTGTCTTTCCCAGTCATTTGATTAATCCTCCTTAATAAATTCAATAATATCCATCATGGCATAAGTCCTTGGGGCATCTTTATCCACATCAAATACATCCATTAACCATTGATCCTCTTTATGATAATCTGTATGCCCATAATAAACACTGACAGGAATAATATTCCTAACTCCAATTTCACCTTTCCAGTTTTTATATTTTACTTTGATTGATTTACTAGGATTATAATGAGGGCATGAATTTTTATGATTTAATAAGCATCCTTCTCCAAAAGGTTCTTCCCAATCAGGTGAATAACAAACTCCACTGTCGAAATGTATGCATGGTTTCATTTTTAAATAACCCACCTTCCCATTTTGGATAAGCACATTTACTCATATGAATTCTTTCTTCCCATTCTTTTAAGCAATCGTGACAAATAATTGTCCCATATGTACGTTGTTCGTAACTGTCTGTGAAACTACTATGCAGAAATGCATTTTTATGAGGACAAGAATTCTGCAAGTCTACTCTCATTGCTTTGAGTTTATTATATTTTATTACATAAGGATAAGTTTTATCCTGCTCTTTATTTATCTCCGCTAGTTTACTTCTAACTTCTTCGGGACTCATTTATTTTACCTCCTCTATCTTTGCCTTATATATTTTACAATTCTCGCAAGATAGTTGATCACAGGTATCGCTCATAACTACGCAATAACAATCTGAATCCATAAATTTACACAATGCTTATTCCTCCTTTCTGATTATAGGTTAAAATACAAGTTTCGAATGATAATTGATTTTTAGAATCCTTGTGGCAGTAGGGTTGCAGGGTTGGGATAAAATGTAATTATGCACTTTATCCCATTTATTTTCTAAATTTTTACTTAATAAATTGTTCTACAGCAATTTTACTCCAACTTTCAAGTTCTCCATCAAAACTAAGTAAATCATCTTTAGAAATCCAATCTCCTAACAATGTTTCAGTTTCTTTTACACTAACATCTAATCCATCAACAGTTACTACATAAATCAAACCCAAATGTACGGAGTCAACCTGTGTATTATTTGAACAAATCATACCAATCATATCAATGGATTTAATATTTGATTTAATATCAATTTCTTCATCTAGTTCCCTCATCATGCCAGACTTGATATAATCATTATCTGTACCATCTACACGCTCCAGATGGCCCCCTACGCCTAGAGAATACTTACCTGTGAGTCTAGCATCACCTTCTAGTCTACGAGTGATGAAATAGTTTTCTCCACATTTAACTAAGCAATATGGAATAATTTGACGATTTTCAAAGTTTAATTCTGCATCATAACGAGGAATAAATTTACCTACAGAATTGAAAATATCACTATATTTATTATCTTTGTCTAATTCTACAAATGTATCAAAATCCTTTGTTAATTCATTACTTACTACAAATACTTCTACGTCACCATATTTAGCTTTTAGTTGTTCTTTATTCATTTTAATTTTCCTCTTTTCATTTTATTAATTTAATCTACATTATGAGCATTTTGAATATCCGCATGATTTACAACAAATACATGAACCCTCATTAACTAATGGTTCTTTACATTCAGGACAAGAATTCATATCATCAATTATTTCTAGGTTTTTTAATTCAGTTTTTATCTCTACTTTTGTGTTAATATTCTCAAATTTATTCTTAACATCTTTTACTGCTTGTTTAAGAATATTTGCAATAGCATGAGGACAACTAGCACCTTTACTAACTGGTTTCCCTTTGGCTCTGGCATTCGTATATGAAGAGCAAATATCAACACTTTCTAATTGATCGATAATATTCTCAATCGGAATACCACCACGCAATGATAACGAAATCAATCTTGATACGGCTTCTTGATTGCTCTTACATGTCCCACTACTACCTTTATTTGTAAAAGTTTGATTAATATTACCATTTTCATCCCATGTTACTGTAACATACGCATTTCCACATCCACTGACAAATTTATAAGTTCTACTATCCGCTACAGATGGGGCTTTAATAACATGACCTCGATCAATTATTTCAATGACTTCTTCTATTGTATTGTTGTTTCCCGTACTCAATATTTGATTTTCTCTGCAACCATCTCGATAAACAGTAATGCCCTTAATTCCACTTTTAGCTGCCATTAGGTATACATTACCTACATCTTCTACTGTAGAATTACTTGGCATATTTACCGTCTTAGAAATGCTTAAACTTATATACTTTTGGATTTGTGCCAACACTTTCACATGCCATTCAGGAGAAATATCGTTTGCTGTTACAAATATACGTTGAATTTCTTTTGTAAAAATATCATCTAATCCTTGAATTGAACCTCCATTATCATTAATTTTATTTAGTATTTCATTTGTAAACATATTATTCTTTTTTAGATAATCCTCAAATATATCGTCTGCAACCATATATTCATCATTTTCCTTATCTCTGCGCTTATAAACTAGAGCGTATTCTGGTTCTATTCCTCCTGTGGTATTTGCGATAAACGCAATGCTCCCATTTGGGGCAATACTTGTCATACTAGAACATCTAACTTCAAGATTCTCTTCTTCCCATTTACTACCTTTCCATGAAGGATAAATTCCTCTTTCTTTGGCTAATTTGATATTGTATTGCAATGCGTTATAATTAATAAATCCATATAGTTTATCAATAAAATCTAAGCATTTTTGAGAGTCATAAGGAATTTTTAACATATAAAGCAATTGTGCAAATCCCATTGTTCCTAGTCCAATAGGTCTAATTGCTTTGGTTACTTCTTCAATCTTTTTTAATGGTAATCTATTTACAGTAATCATATCGTCTAAAAATCTAAATGATAATTCTATATTTTCCTTCAAAGTATTCCAATTTACGTCTTCTAATCCAAATACCTTTTTTAGATTAATTGATGCTAAATTGCAACTAGAATATGGGATGTTAATATATTCCATGCAAGGATTTCCAAAAACTTCCATATGTAAATGAGGATTCATATTTCCACGGTTCATGTTCCCCTGCATTGATAAACCTGGTTCCGCTGTCTTCCATGCACTCAACATAATTTCATTCCATAAGTCAATTGCTTTTACTGTTTGATAAACCTTATTATTAAATATTAATTCCCAGTCTTTATTATTTTCTACAGCATTTATAAATTCGTCTGTGATGCTTACAGAAATATTCATATTATTCAATTGAGTAGTATCATCTTTGGAATGAATAAAGTCAAAAATTTCTGGATGATCACAAGGCAAATCTATTTTTAATGCTCCATTTCTTTTATTTCCCTGTTTAACTCTATTAACTACCTCATTAAAAACATTCATAAAACTAATTACACCTGATGCAGTTGAACCAGAAGAATTACATAATGCACCTCTTGGACGAATCTTTCTCATAGAAAATCCTGCCCCACCAGACATTTGAAAAATCTTTGCACATTCTGCCACTGTAGAAAAAATACCTTCAATATTATCTTCAATATCTACTACAAAACAAGAACTTAATGATTGTGATGGAGTGCCAGCATTGAAAATACAATTGTGTACGGCTATTCCATTCACCACATAACTATGATCATCATCTACCTCTAAATTATAAACGATAGTATCCATAAATTCATTAGTTATGCTTTGTACGGGAGAACATAAATAACCTCCAACACTTTTAAATGAACATTGATATTTTCTTTCTATTAACTCGTTCTTTCCAATCAAAACACATAAATCCTTCATATAATTTGGGGCAGATTCAATCTTATAATAGTATTTTTCTTGCTTCTTGTCCCATTGTTTAGTCATACTGCAATAGTAACCCAATCTCAAACAAAGAAAATATATTTGACCAACTAAATTATAATTATTTAATGCCATTACAAATCTATCAGGAGTATCTAGATTTTCGATATTATTGTAGTGGCAACCATCTCCTCTAAACATACCTACTAATAATGTTTTTTGCTTTTCATATGGTAAATACATAAAATATTCTGGAATTTTTATTTTGTCATTGCCATGCCCAAATATCGATTCAAATAGATACACAAGAGTCTTACTATGAAAACACACCTCTGTAGTATTATTATATGTTTCCGTTGTTGGAGTTAGTCCAAAATAAGTTTCTCCTATTTGACTAACTTGTTTGACATATTCAATCTCGTCTTTATGAAAAGTAAATCTTAAACGATTTCTTTCTATGCTTAGACTTCCTTCTGCCAACCAATATCCAAATAGTAACATTATGTCATTATTTAATGGCACCTCTTTTGGAATTCCTTTATTCGTAGGTGACTTGCAAGATATTCCATTTGGAGTAATGCGATCAACAAGGCCATAAATTAATCCATTCTTTTCACAACATTCAAATCTTGATTGTATTAATTCCTGTGTGTTAATTACAGAGACATCATTGATTATATCTGCATTATAATGACTTACTACAACATAATCACCTTCTGCCAAGTCTTTTGCAAATATCCATTCTGGTTTGCTATATTTAAACTCACTTTCTCTTCTAATTTTACCAGACGGATATTTTATGGTTTCTTTTTTTACTGCAAAAATAGGGTGATTACCAGTGCATTTAAACTCATCATTTAGCAACTTGCATACGTTTAAATTATAAATTTTTTCGCTTGTCTGTCTCTCAAATATTTGGGATACTGATTTAACATTCCTATCGTGCGTTATTACCCTATCTCCAATTTTTATATCTTCAATATTAATCATACTACCATCTGATTTTGTCACCTTATTTCCAGCAGTAAAACATGGACTGGAGGGAATAAATTCCATGTTGTTAATTTTTTTATAAAATTGTTCTATGTAATAAGGAATATCCTTTTCGTTTTCAGCTTGAGCTATATTTGTTGCTACCCTCATTGATATATCAGACCATGTATGTTCGATCAATTTTCCTTCATTATCTCTTAATAAATATCTTTTTTCTAATAATTTTTGTACATTGTCATTAATCTGTGTCAATTATTTTTCCTCCAATATTTTTATTTTAGTATTTATCACTTAAATAGATTATTTTAATGGAATTATCGAACCCTGTAAACCGCCTATAGCTTGATTCTTTATTTTATAATTTTACATAAATCCATCATTTCTATATTTTTTATAAGCATCAACAATTCCTTTAAAAATATAATCTTTACTTTGTTGTTCTATTGGCAATTGCTCATAAGGAACTATACAAGGATGAGTTTTCTTCTCTGCATCTTTTATCTCTCCATAAACCCAACCTGCATCTACTTTTTCTTTCATCCAACTTGCATGACTATCTGATGGTTTTGTATTATTATATAAATGTAAATCAACTCCTGCAAGTGCAGATTGTTTTTGCCATTTAGGAGCATCATCCCAACTTAATTGTGTAAAATCTCCAATACTCTCACAGAATGCTTTATTAACCTCATGACATATTTTAGCACAAAATTCTTTTTCCCATTTTAACATTTAATCAATCTCCCTTTTGTTTTATATTATTTTATTGCCTTTGAATACGTTCATATTCTTTTTCGTATTTCTCCATAATCTTAGTATCATATTGCCAACCTGAAATCTCTGCACTTAAATTATTAGAAAGTACCCTCACTTCTTCCATTTCTACTTTATTTAATTCAGAAAATTTATGTAACAATCTTTTCAATTCTCTTACAATGTCTAAAATATCCATATTTCCATAATCCATTGTCATCATATTTCTACCACCTCCCTTCATTACATATCCCAATGTCTATTATTCTTCAGAATCTCAATAACCTCACCTGCATATGACTCATCAATATTTATAACTAAATACTGATTACTAGGTTTTTTATTAAACTTAACTCTACTGATTCTAATATTTTTAATAATTCTTGCTAAATCAATACTATCTTGCTCTGATGCATGTTTATATAAGTCATCTTGTTTTATGACTACATATTTGTGAAAGTCAATTCCATGTAAAGAAATATTATTTAAATTATTTATATAAATTATGTATCACCTTCTTTCTTAACTATAAAATGATCTGGTGCTTGCCAGTACCATTGATATTGATTAAATTCACCACAAATATTCTTAAATTTCATGTAAACTTGTTCTGCATCAGGTGGTGCTAATATTCTCAAACAACTAGAAGATTTTTCACAATCTGTAAATTGACACATTGATATGTTAGCCAAAACTTAGTCTTCCATCCTTTCATTTTTAATTTCCGATGATTTATTACAGAACTCAGATACCTCTAATTTATCTAACACTTCCTTGCGATAATAGCCAATTTTACCTGTTTCTTGCTCAAAACAATGCATGTAGTTAATTTTATCAGTATAATTTGATTCATATTCTTCTTTGAAGATTTCGATCCATTTTGATCCGTCCATTGCATCGTTTAGAATTTTCATTATGTATTATTTCTCCTTTTGATTTAGCAAGAATTTGATTAGTGATTTTAATAATCTAAGTGACCAAATTCTTGCTAATATTTATTTTATGCTTATGTATGTTAATTATGTCAAGATTATTGAATAATAGAATATAGATATTAGCCGATTTTCTTATAATATGTTGTGATATTTGTGTCATTGTTTTTGCTGAACATGAAGTTTACTGTGTCTTGGGAATTGTATTCTTGGGAAGTGCAGGTAGTCCAAATTCCGTCGATGCGATTGATGATTTTTGTGGGATTCATTTTTTATTTTCACCTCCTCTCTATGTTTATATTATAGCATGTGGGGAATTTGATGTCAAATAATTTTATTTATTGGTTTGCTTAGTCGGTAATTTCAACCCGATACTCATACAAAACTTTATATAGTTTTTCAGGAATATATTCTTTGTATCTATCTGCTATTTCTTTTATATGATATTCCTTAAACTTCTTATATGCTAAATACGCATCTTCTGGATTATTATGACCACCTAACCATTTATTTTTTCTCTTCCCAGTTTCAGTAATATATGAACATTGTGCTCTATATTCTTGATCTCTTTCGTGCCAGTATACTCCTATTGGTAAGTCACCTCTGGACTTATCAGCTTTTACAAATAATGCGTTTATTAATTGTGGAACAAATACGCAAGTATCAGGACTATATATCTTATTGCCTTTAAACAGTATATCTTTATCTAATTCCATTCTTAAATTTTCAATTTCATAATAATTTTCTTTCGCCCACTTAGCAAAGTTTTGATAATTATACCATTCTTCATAAATTGTCACATCTATATATGTACGATGGAAATTGTCATTTTTAACATTAACTCTTTCAACCATTGCTCTCCAATGATTATACCATATATCTTTAGAAGTAAATTCCCCTTCTCCTATAAATCCAATACCATTATATGATTTACAGTATGGTGATCTTACATCGCCTTTATTAAAAGTACCCCATGTAGTAATTGAGGTATATCCATTATCAAATTTAATATGTACAATATCGCTATTTTTATAGTCAGTAACTACAATTTTACTACCATAAAAATTATATCTTACCTCGCCAATTCTTTTAGAATAGTCAACGTGGTCTAATGCTCCTCTTTTAAAGTCTGAATAGGATAGATTTTTTCTTACAAATCCATTTTCAAATTCAACATCAATATTATTAACATTTATATATTTAATTATTTTCATCTTAATACCTTTATTATTTAATCTCTCTTCCCCAACTCTATATGATTTAATTGCTATGATCTTCTCCCTCTTTCAATTATATTTATTTTAAAATTATTTATACGTCTCAAACATTTCACTTAAAAAAGTATTTCTTGGTTTATTATTTTCATCATCCAAACAAACTTTGAAGGCTCTTGGTTCGCTGATTAACATACATTTATTTTTTGCCCTAGTGATTGCTGTATATAAAATCTTACGGTTAAGCATTATGTAACTACTTGTATCAAAAACACAAATTACTGAATGATATTGACTGCCTTGTGATGCGTGTACACTTATACAATAACTAAGTTCAATTTGATCTAATTCACTATTAGTATAAATAACTTCTCTTTTACCATTTTCAAGAGTAAAACTTATAGTAAAACCATTTTTATCAATATCGGTTATATAACCTTCATCGCCATTAAAAACCATCTTATCCTTATCATAATTATTTTTCTTTTGCATAACTTTTGCACCAAGTTTAAAAATACATTGTTCTCCATCTTTCCACCTTGTCAAACTTTTTACCCCATAAGGGATCAATTTATCTTGTATGATCTTATTCAGTTCAGTAGCACTATTAATACATTTACGTTTTCTTGGAGTGATAATAACTGCTTCCTCTAAACCAACATCTTCTACAGATTTAAGATAGGCATCAACCGCCATATCCCTCATTTTTTCTTTATCTGTTTCAAATCTGTAAAACATATCTCTTAATTCTCCATGAACTATTTTCTTTTCTAATTTTTCTATTGGATTAATACCAACTCTTATTTTGTTAGCGTCCATTAATATACCACTTTTTTCGCCTTGCCTATGGACTTTAGTGAATTTATTAATACATAATTTACTTTTCAAAATATCTCTTGTAAAATCTCCTGATCCGATGGGTGGCAATTGTGCAAAGTCAAATATTAATACTAATTTACTATGTGGTCGTATTGCATTAATATAACTATTAATTAAAGACTTGTTAACTAAACTAACCTCGTCAAGTACATTAACATGATACTTCATTGGGAAATCCTTTTTAAACGCAAATCCTCCTTTTCCACCATCTCCATTATTTCCACCAAAACCTAGCATTCTATGCATTGTCATCGCTTGTTGCCCAGACACTTCTTTCATTCGTTTAGCAGCTTTCGCAGATAATGCTGATTGACCAATCTTTACAACCGAATGATCACCAATTACAGATATATCTCCATACGAACCTTGACACAATTCATTACTAGTAGAAAATTCATCATTCCCCATTATATCTTCTGAATGTATTTGATTGTATTCACTACTTATAAATTCATCCTTAACTTTTGCCCTAGTAAGTAAATCAAAAATCCCCTTAATTGTCGTGCTTTTCCCTGCCCCACTTGGAGCTGTAACTATTATTACGTTATGTTCATTGATACTTTTAATAGCTTCTTTCTGTTCCAAAGTAAACTCAAAACCCAATTCTTTTTCAGTTTGTTTTATAGATTCATCCATTTCGTCTTCTGTAAAAGACTCTATCATACTTTCCAAACTATCTAACCAAAATAAACTTTCAACAATATTTTTAGCTGTATTGTAGTATTTTAATAGACCAATCTTCTCATCATAAATATAAAGCAACATTGGATCTTCAGTCTCTTGTTCAATAAAATCTTTATAGATATCAATACATTCCCTTAAATCCTTTCTCACATAACCAATTAAATCCCTTTTACTAATCCACGTATGACCATCAGAACTTGCAATTTCTTTAAATATATAGAATAGAAATGCTTTTGTTCTTTGCAAACTTGATTTTAGTTCAGGATTTAATTTTAAGGCTAATTCATCTACCTTTTTAAATCCCAAACCATGAACAGATGTAAGTATATAGGGATTTTCCATTATTTTTTGCTTAAGTAATGATGGATTATCTTCAACCCCTAACATCTTTTTAATAGTATTAAATGTAACACCTAAAGGTCTTAATAAAACAACAATATCTTGAATAATGTAATTCTCTAATATCTTATCTTTAATTGGTTGAAATGTTTTATCTCCGATTCCTTTAAATTTTGAAGTATCAATATGTTTTCCGGTCATTACATCTTCAATAATGTTTGGATAAGATTCTAATATTATATCTGCTTGACGCTTAGTACATAAAACTTCAAGAAATTTTCTTTGCTCACTTGGAGTTTTTGGTTGCTCACTAGTAATGCTTTCAATTGAATAATCATATTTTTTATACTTCTTATTATATTTGATTTTTGCGTTAACCTTATAGTCTGTTTCACAATATAATTCTTGCATATTACCACTTAAACATCCTAAATATTTGTATTTGTCTTTGTATGTATAATCATTAGTATATGGCAATTTACTATCTGTAGTAAACTCATATATGCCATAATTTTTCTGTTGGTCGTAATATATTGAATATGTGATAGTTGCTATAAATTCATAGGTTTTATCTAAGTCTGGTTTTTCTTCTAATTCTTTAGATGATTCTAATTCTATCATTCTTTAATTCCTTTCAGACAATTCTTTTTCTTCTAACCATTCATTAAATCCTTTCATTAATTTAACAAACAATTGCT
>Ga0209728_1002110_pt1 | contig 10546 bp, 11 predicted proteins | sample RifGroD1_FD_183997 | JGI IMG/M metagenome (GOLD analysis project Ga0209728, IMG submission 183997) | Groundwater microbial communities from Rifle, Colorado, USA - Groundwater D1 (SPAdes) (version 2) | ecosystem: Environmental > Aquatic > Deep subsurface > Groundwater | place: Rifle, Colorado... | reverse complement strand
AACAATTTAAATCGCAAATTAAATATGCAAGTGATAAAGATACTAAAATAAAATTGTGTAAAGATAATGGTTTAACTCTATTATCATTTTATCCTCATCATATTTATAGAAAGACATCTGATAAGATGTATGAAATATTTGAAAATAAATTAAAGGAAGTGAATTAATGTCAGAACGTGGAAGAGTATATAATCCAATATACACAAAAGAAGAATGGGCAGTAATTAATCCTAAAAACAAAGATGTAATGAATGATTTTCTTGAAGAATATAGACAAAGAAAAAAGAAGAAAGGTACTATAGATGCCTAGTATAGAAACTTAATATAGAACTCTGAAGACATCTCTTTTTAAGAATGTCTTTTTTGTTGTGCATTAAGCACTCGGTAGGATAATGAATAGCTACATGAAAAGCGTAATCCTTAACGCCTTCCTACCTAATCTTTTTTTAAGGACAAATATTAAAGGAGATGTTGTAATAATGGGCAAATCAAAGTATACAAGTGAACAATTATTAGAATTATTGAGAAATCATATTAATGAAAATGGTATCCCAAATAGCAAAAGAAAAACATTTAAGAGTAGAAATGGACTTCCTTCTTATGAAACTTATGTGTCTCATTTTGGAGATGATTTAGCAAATTTAATTCAATTATGTGGATTTAATTTATCTGATGAAGAGAAATACAATTTGAATACTAGAGGGAAGAAAAACATATTATCAAAAGAAGAAGTTATTTCTATAATACACAATATGCAAGCGACATTAAATAGACCATTAATGTATGATGATTTTAGAAATCCATTAGAAAACACCATTGGTATTTCAGAGATTAGAAAATATTTTAAAACAATGAATAATATAAAAGAACAACTTGGTTTAGAAATAATACAAGAAAATATGATAGAAAAACAATTAGATGTGACTGTTGCAAAACAACATATAAATAAATTATGCGAGGAGATATTCGATAGAGAAAATAGAAAGATGATTACATATAAAGATATTGATAGATGTAAATTTACAAATGGATCTCACAACTATCACAGATTATTTGTGAAGGACTTAGGTATTACTTTAAGGGAATATTTAAATAGTATTGGTTTTGATATGGTTCAAGAAGGTCGTGGACTAAATCATATTTTTGAAGATGGTGAAAAAACAAAAAGTCAATATGAATTAGATTTTTCGCTTTATTTAAGAAAAATTATGTGTTTTAAATATAATATTGATTATTACAGAGATATAAAATATAAAAGTTTTATTAATGATTACAGTAAATTAATGGATTGTGATTATATAATTGATTATAAAGGGAGAAAAATATATATAGAAATTGCAGGAATACTTAGAGATTATAAAGAGTGGTATTATCAAGATAAACCATTAAATAGTAAATCTAAGGAAAAATATAGATTAAAACTTAAAGAAAAGGAAAACATGTTTAAGGAGTCAGGAGTAGAATATTACATATTGTTTCCTAGTGATTTGAATGATGAGACTTATAGGAAGATATTTAATTAATAATATATAAATAAAATATAAAGGAAGTGAATTAATATATGGCAGAAGTAGCAGATAAACTACCACCAGTTACAGATGAACAATGGCAAAAGTTAAATAAATTCAATCGTAAAATTACTACAGAATTTTTAGAGGAATCAACATCTCTATCCCCAAAGACACTTAGACAATACAAATCTGCGTTGCAAATATTTTTCTTTTGGGTTTATGAAAATTGTGACGACAAATCTCTATTAGAAATTAAGAGTAGAGATTTTCTTAAATATCAAAATTTTCTTGTAAGAAGGGGAATGTCATCTTCAGGAGTTAGATTAAAACGGGCAGCAATTAGTTCTTTAAATGGATATATAATTACATATTACGAGGATGAGTATCCTACATTCAAAAACTTTATTACTAAAAAAATTTCTGCACCTCCAATGAATGATTTACATGTAAAACAACCAATGAATGCAGAAGAATGGGAATTATTATTAAAGAATCTTGAAGAACGTGAACAATGGCAAAAATTGGCGTATTTGCAATTTACTTATTCGACAGGCTGTAGAAGAGCAGAATCGAGGCAATTGCTTAAAGAAGTTGTAAACTATCCTCCAATTATCAAAGAAAAAGTGATAAAAAATGAAGATGGAACTGAAGAGACAAAAACAGTTACATTTTATACTACATCTGAGATTCGCTGTAAAGGAAAAGGGGTTATTGGCAAAATAAGGAAATTACAATTTTCTAAAGAAGCTCTAGATGCAATTAATAAATGGTTAACTTTTAGAGGAGAAGATGATTGTCCATATGTCTTCGCAATAAAAAGAGACGGTAGATATCAGCAGGCAGGAGAAGGACTATTTAATGACTGGTGCAAGGATGATTTCAGTAAGGTTATTAATAGAAGAGTCCATCCGCACCAACTCCGCGAACAAAGGGCTACAAACCTTGTAATTCATGAAGGGAAAAATATAAAATCTGTGCAAGCTTTACTAGGCCATGTCAGTTCGGCAACTAGTGAGATTTATGTCATTAGAGATAATTCAGATGATGTTGAGGATGCATTTAGTTAATAAGTGCATCCCTCGAAAGGACATTTTCATAGGATATTTGATACTCTGAAAGTGGCCTGTAGCAAGGTTTTTATGATTTTAAAGAATTTTATAAATATAATAATTTAATAATAATTTAAGATAGATTAAAACACCTTGATTATTTTAAGGTGTTTTTGATGTGTCTTAAAGGCACAAAACTAACTAGCAAGGATAATGGACTGATCATTCATTATTAGGGGTAAACTCTCCACCTCGTCTTGCTAGTTTCAATTATAGAAGTGAGAGCAAAATATGAAGGAGATGTATTAATTAATGAACATTGAAAAATTGAGGAACTATTTTAAAACAAGCAATGTAATAGCCAATTATAAAAAAGTATGCGAAACACTAGAAGAGAAAATTAAAACTATTTTATTAGTTATATAAATAATTTTATTTGACTATAATTGCTTAAAATGTTATAATTGATGTAAAGAAAGGAATGGTATATATGGACATTAGCAAATTAAAAAAAGATATGATAATACCAAACTATAGAAGATTATGCGAATTATTAGATTTAAATATTGTTGGCGGTAGTTCAAAGAGATCACAACTAAAAGAAATGGAAAGGCATTTTAAATATCGCAAAGAAGGAAATAAGTTTATTATCGAAGATATATACAATGACATTCTAGAAAAAATAGATGCAAGAAAATATACAAAAGGGAACAATAGAATAGAATTTACAAACTTTTTAATATCTAAACAAGATGAAAATAAAATCGGAATTTATAAAATAGTTCTAAATAATGATATTTATATAGGTTCTACAATTAAAAGTTTTAGAGAAAGATTTAGATGTCAACATGTCAAAAACAATCCTGTTCCACATATATTTGATATGTTTGAAGAGGGAGCCACTTTTGAAATTGTGGAAATATGCGAAGGAATGACAGAACCAGAAATAAGAGCATTAGAAAATAAATATATTAATAAATACAAAACTGATAGTAAATGGAATTTGATTAATAGTAATGACGCTTGGAGTTATATACCAATTTATAAGCAAAAATATAAAACAATTAAGATAAAAGAAGAAGATTATGAAAAAGCATTACAAGTATTGAAAGAATTAAATTTGTTGTCTTAACTAAATAATATGATTAAGGAGTGTTAAAAATGTCACAAGAACAACAAAAGATTAAATACATATACAATGTAGACCAAGCTGACCACTATATAAAAGAAGGATGTAGAGTATTGGGAACTGGTAGACATAATCAAACAAAGAATGTCTTCTTTATATTCAGTCATGATGAAACTCAAATTGCTTATGAAAAATGGTGTAAAAAATGTGAAGAATTCAAACAGCAAAAAGTATGTAAATAATTAAACGTAATAATCAATAAGATGAAAGAGGGTAGAAGAAATATGAATTTAATTCAAAATTTAAGAACAGATATAAACAATAAATGGACTTTATTAGTTAAAAAGGATAAATGCGAAATTTGTTCAACAGAAGTAAATCTGGAAGTACATCACGAAATACAATTCATTGAACTATTAAGAAATTCTTTAGAATTATTGGAATTAGAATATAAAGAAGATACAAATGGTTATACAGTCAAAGAATTAGAAAAGATTAAATTAATTTTATTGGGTAAACATTTAAATATAAAAGGAATAACTCTTTGTCAAAGCTGTCACGATGACGAACATATTATTCATAATTTATTTAAACGTATAAAACAGATGGATAAAGAAAAATATTATGATGATGATATTTCATTGATCAATAATAAACTTAATCAGATAAAAGATAAAAAATTGTTTGATTTAGATAAGGAAGATTTGGTAAAGTTTTTATCAGAATCTATATATAATTGTATAAAAATAAGGAACGGTTATCACACTGTTAAAATTAAGACTATAAACGAATTCTTTATACGACATAATGTTCAATATGAGTTAAAATCAATAAAAGAATCAATTAGAAGAGACGAAGATTATTACAGAAAACGTTATTGGATAATTTGTAAGATATAAGATGAAAGGAGTAATAATATGAACGCTACAAAAAAAGAAAGTAATATAGTCTATATTTATAACGTCTTTCAGTGTAATTTCTATTTAACTAAGGGGTGTAGAGTATTGGAAACTGGTCTTCACCCTGCCACAAAAAAGACATGGTATAAGTTTGATTATTATGATACATATGAAGCATACAGCGAATGGTGCAAAAGAAAAGATAAAACAAACTAAAATTAAATATAAATTTTTAAACACCTAGATTAAGAATATCTAGGTGTTTTTATTACGTTAAAAAATAAGATGAGGTGCTAATATGAAGAATAGAAAATTAAGAGTAAGCGATTTAATCAAAAGACAAGATATAGAGCAATGGGTTGAGGGATATATTATAACGATAAAAGCTGGTACAGGAGTAGGAAAAAGTTGGTTAATAAAGAATACACTATATGATATTGCAAAAGGTGAAAATAAGAAAATATTAATGCTTATACATAGAAGCAACTGCACAGAACAATTTATTGATGAAATATCAAGGGATAATAAATCAGACGTAATTGATATCAAAACATATCAAAAACTTGAGTATAAAGAATTAAAATCTTACTTCAATGATTTAAGTGAGTATAAATATATTGTTTGTGATGAATTTCATTATTTTATGAGCGATGCTTCATTTTCTAAAACCACAGATATGTCATTTGATTTAATATTAAACCAATCATCAGCAATAAAAATATTCATGAGTGCTACTGGTGATCAAATGAAGAGATTTATTAATGATAATAAAGGCATAGAAACAATAGATTATGAACTACCTATTGATTTTGATTTTATTGAGGATTTATCTTTCTTCCAAAATGATGATACTTTTGAAATATTTGTGGATGAAATAATTGCAAGAAATGAGAAAGCGATTTTCTTTATTCAATCAGCAAAGAAAGCATATGAATTATATAATAAATATAAGGATTATTGTTTATTCAACTGTAGTAAACATAATAGTGATTATTACAAATATGTTGATAAACAAAAGATTAAGGAAATGTTAAAGAATGAAAGATTTGAAGAATTAATACTCATTACAACAACTTGTATGGATGCAGGGGTTAATTTAGTTGACACTGATATAAAGCATGTAATATGTGAAGTTGAAGATACTGGAGTCCTTATCCAGTGTATGGGCAGAAAAAGGATACAAGATGAAAATGATAAATTCCACTTATACATAAAGATAATCAATAATAATTCATTAGGTGGTAAAGAAACTCAGTTAAAGAAAAAGATTCATATGGCTAATTTTTTAAGAGTTCATACTGTAAAAGAATTTATAGAAGAATTTCCAAGACAATATGATTATTCAAATATGGTTTATGATAATATTGTACAAGAAGATAATAAAGGCACTAAGAAAATAAATGAATTAATGTTTTTCAAATGCGAAGAAGATTTATCTGAAATATTGATTATAAAAGCATATGGAAAATATGGATATTGTAAATATTTAAAGGAGATTTTTGGAATGAGTGAATATAGGGTTATAGAAGAGCAAAATAAAACTAATGAATTGGAGAAATATTTAGAGAGTATTGTTGGCAAAAGATTAGAAAAAGAAGATCAGAAAGAATTAATTGAAAAAATTGATTTAAAAGTTAATAGGAGATTACAAAAAAGTTATGATAAATTAAATGATGGACTAAAAATGATTGAATTAAATTATATAATCTTACCAAAGAAAAGTAATAGTAAAAGATATTGGATTGTTGAAAAAATAGAATTATAATTTTTTAGGGACAATTATGGTGCAATCCTCTTAAGGAAAGGTTGCAACAATTTTGTCCCTAATTATGAAATAATCACATTTATCACAACATATTCATGAAGTAATTTTGGGACACCAAAATTGCTGAAATGATCCTCGATGGAAATCGCCCTAGCAAAAATAATATAAAATCAATAATATAACAATAATCTCATGACAAGTCAAAAGAACGAAGGGTAACGGGTGTTGCGACACCCTTTCTAAACATTCGCAAGTGTGCTCATGTTTAGGATTGATTATTTAATTTAATGATTTGTTTTATTTTTTGATTTGTTAAAATTCAATTATTAAATTCTCCATCAATAAACCAATAAATAAAATTAATGTCGAAACAAATCATATTAAATTCATTGTATTTTCCTCTTTTTACATATATACTTATATACAGATAAGTAATTATAAGTAAGAGGAGGAAACAAATATGAAAAAACTATTAACCACAATTTCCACAATCACATTATCTCTATCCCTATTATTAACTCCTATCCTAACATCACCCATATTAGCGTCAGAGGTAAATTCAAACCAAAATAAATCATCTCTATCCCAAAAATCTCTCACATCAATAAAACCAACAAAAGTAACACTAAATTGCAAAACAACAACCCTAAACACAGGTTTAACCACAACATTAACTCCTACTATATTACCCTCTAATGCTACAAACAAGTCAGTTACATGGAAATCTAGCAATACTAAGATTGCTACAGTAGAAAATGGATTAATAACAGCCATCAAAGCAGGTAAATCAACTATTACTGTAACTACAGTAGACAACAAGAAAACAGCTAAATGTATTGTAACTGTAAAAACTGCTCCAATTACTACTATCACATCTATTTCTGATATTACACAAACTATAAATCAAAATGATGATTATACTTTACCATCAACAGTTGTTGCTGCAATGTCTAACAATACCACCAAACAATTACCAATTATTTGGAATCCTTCTGATGTGAATACAAGTAACTCAGGAATTTATTATTTTTATGGAAAAGTTATCGGATGGAATGATGATGTAAAATTAACATTGACAATAAATTCAACTGCTCTAATTGTTTCAAGTATTGCAAATGTTAGTGTAACTACTACAGTAGGAACAGCTCCAATACTACCCAATCAAGTTGTAGCAACAATGAGTGATAGAACAACAAAAAATGTAAATGTTGCTTGGGTTGCTCCATTAACTAGTCAATATGATTCTGTAGGTACATTTATTGTAAATGGTTCAATTGCTGAATCAACTATAATTAAAGCAATTGCTAATGTTACAGTTGTAAATCAAACTCAAACAATTAGTTCAATTGCTGATATTAATAAAACTATTAATCAAAATGATATTTATTCTCTTCCATCGACAATTGAAGCAATTATGAGCGACAATAGTAGAAAACAAGTTTCAGTGATTTGGAGTCCTTCAGATTCAGTGGTTGCTTCAATTTCTAGTTCGACAATTGATAAAAATGATAGTAATGATTTGATGGATAATCTTGCCAAAGAAATTGTAATTCATTCAAGTCAATTATCATTAATGGCAGATAATCACATTATGCAATCTGATAAACTAAAACAACAAAAATTAGATTCTACTGTAATAAGTAAAGTAAAAACACAAAACTCTATTTCAAATAATACAACTGTATCAAATGTAAACACAAGCAATGCAGGAACATATAGATTTGAAGGAATTGTTAGTGGATATAGCAGAAAAGTAAAATTAACATTGGTAATAAATGCAATTAGTTCTGTGAGATATTTTCCATTATTGTCTGATGTACCAATGCCAGTAGGAGTTAATTATAAGAAATTCACTAAAAGCAGTGATGGATCTACTGTGTTTTATTATTATGATATGAATGCTTTTGATTATTTAACTTTTTCACAATTAATAAGACCTTATGGTTGGTTATATTATGATATGGATCTTGACAGTGAAGGTTATGCTATTTTCTATTTTAGTAAAGGACGTTCCTTAATTGCAATTGGTTGGGTTGGAATTGATAGAGTTATTTGTGGAAATATTCATTGATTTAGTTTATTGGGTTGGTATTTAGACCTCTTTATTACAGAGGTCTTTTTGATGTTTGTTTTTAATTTATGATTTCAGTTTTATTAATCTGTATTATGATTTTGTATGTGATGCAAAATTGTTTTGCAAGCGTGAGGATTGCTTGTGTTGGGTTAGAATTGTTATATTGGTGTAATTGTATGGGTCGAGTGATTTTGATGGTTTGAGAGTGAATTTTATTAAAGAAAAGAGACTCTAATCCACTAGAGTCTCTTTTCTTATGATTATAATATTTATTTCTTAATTACAAAATCTTATCCCAACACAACTAAATTCTTTCCTTTCTCCTTTCTATCTAACAAAATATCATAAATATAATCAATTCCAATAGTTTTAACTCTAGTTAATTCTGAATCAATATCATCTCTATCATCATTATCACAAGAAATATTAAAATAATTTTCAAATCCTTTGTTTGGTAAATTCTTATATCTACCTTTGATTTTATTTTTGCTAATAATTCCACAATCTCTAAGAATACTTGGCAGAGTTTTCTTATTGACTTTAATTTTACTTCCTTCCTCTTTACTTCTGGTGCTTAACATTTTTGAAACTTGTTCAAATGTGTATGTACCCTCTGCATCAAGAAATACTCCATATTTGTCAAGTTTAGGTTGTGCTTCTTCTAATTGTTGCTCGACAAATAATCTTTTTTGACGTTCGGTCTTTAACTGTGTTGCCAGTTGAATTATAAAGTCAGGATCAGTAAGAGTTTTCTCTATAACTTCTTCTGTCATATAAGCACCATACTTTTGAATTGTAGGAAGAACTACATTTGTTACCCATTTTCTAAATGCTTTACATTTATCTGTTCTAGCTTCCAACATAAAATCATATAGCATTTCTTCAGTTAAATAAATTAGTCCGTTGTGGACTAATGGCTTTATACCAGCATTTTCAATGGTTTTATCAACTCTATCTTTTCTACATTGGAGATAAGTCTTTCCTTTAACTGTGTTGGTTTTTGTATATCCCAATGCCATGCCAGTTGTATAAATTTCAAATAAAGCATTACCATTTTTATCAGTGATAATTTCTACATTTGTACCCTCAAAATTATTAAATACTTGTAGATTATTTGTCATGTTAATTATTCCCTCTTTCAATTATTAATTTTATTTTTGTATTATTGTGACTTACAATGTTGTTAGGATTTCATCATTATGTATCTATATCTCAAGGCCCATCTCTTATTATAATATCACTTCCTTCTTTATTGTATTTTCTATTTGTATCACCTTCATCATTATACATGATTGGATGGAATTTGTAAAGTGTAAAATAAAATTATTTGACACGGATATGTTTTGTGTGATATTATGCTGATATAGAGGTAAAGGTTACTTATTGTTTTACTCCTAATACATATGTTTATAGTTTTTGATAGGCATATGGGCAATGTGGTATAATAGATGATATAAGGAGTGATTGGAAATGATAATTAAGACTACTATTAAGAAAATCAAGATTCCTGCTACTGGTATAAAAATATTATGTGATAGATACAAAATAAACGAGAAATTAGATGGTAGAAGAATCCCATGGTTGGTTGAAAAGTTAAATGAGAATGGATTTAAGGTAGAATATAAGGCATTGGTACAGCTTTTAAATAATCGTAGTGATTGGAAATTAATTTATGCTATAGGAATATGTAAAATATTTGAATCAAAGATTGGAGATTTGTTTTATATAGATATTGATGGGAAGCGAATAGATATAGATTTTGTATAGTTGGATATTGACAATATCTATTTGATCCTCTATAATATTATTAAGAGGTTGATAATCATTCGGCCTTGAAATATTAAAGTAGAGGAGATACATAAAAATGATTAAAGCATATGTAATTAAGGACACTGATGGAAATTATGGTGGTAAATTAAATATTTTCTCCAATAATATGGAAACTGGCAGAGGTGATTATAAGTTTAGTTATTACTCAACTCTCTATCCTTTTAGTTGGTTTGAATGTGATTGTGATAATTGTGATGAGATTAATTTAGAATTGCAGAATGAGATTAGTAAATTAAGAGAAATTAATTTATTAGCTAAATATGATTTAGACTGGATGGTTGAAGAGTTT
>Ga0209728_1002108_pt1 | contig 10548 bp, 10 predicted proteins | sample RifGroD1_FD_183997 | JGI IMG/M metagenome (GOLD analysis project Ga0209728, IMG submission 183997) | Groundwater microbial communities from Rifle, Colorado, USA - Groundwater D1 (SPAdes) (version 2) | ecosystem: Environmental > Aquatic > Deep subsurface > Groundwater | place: Rifle, Colorado... | reverse complement strand
TCAACTCTTCATTATCTGTAATAATTATACTATTGTCTTGTTTGAGTTCATTGTTAATTTGATACAGATAGTCAACCTTATCATTCAACAATGATACTATATTATTACTATCTTGAGTTAATGCAATAAGTTTATCTTCTACTTTTGTATTTCCTTCGACATCTAATAGATAAGTTCTTACTTGTTTTGCTACTTCTGATTTTTCTATCAACATTCCCAATCGCAAAATTGCACGTCTTGGAATAATAGTTAAAGATGGCGATGTTTTGATTTCTGGGGTTAGGTAGTTTAACTCCCCAACCTCTAAAAATGCTTTAAACTCCTTTAATTCTTGCCCTTTGAGAATTTTCAGACCATCTGATTCTAATTCTTCTTTATTTGTTTTGATATGATATTTAATTAATTCTTTATCTACTTCATAATAATTTGCAACCATTTCCGTTGTGACGTTTGTGTTATCTGGCAACAATACAAGACCTTTTACTTTTTCTAAAATCTCTCCTACTTTTTCATTACTTACCTTAACTACCATTTCTTCTCTCATTGTCTTTGATTCCACTAACATTAATTCATTTTCCATTTTCTTTTCCTTCTTTCTTATTTTTATTAGTAATTTCAGTTCATAAAAGACAACTGCGAATCATCATTTATAAACACAAAAACTACTTAGAGAAAAGTCAGAACAAATCTAACTCTCCTCTTCGCCGTTTCTTACTAAATAAAATAAGAATGAAAGAAAATATGTTAGAATAGTTTTCACTACTCTCTAAGTGATTTTTGGATGATCAATTAAATTTGACCATAATAATAGAGAGATGATTATATAATCATCTCTCAACCAACTAAATATTGTTAAATCGCCTAATATTTCATTTTATACCCTATTTTACCTCTCTTATTCTTCCGTTATCTCTTGATTCCTTCAATTTACTACCTAGTCTATACCTATCCATTAAAACTGGAATTTTATGTTATTAGTGTATATTAATTTTTACATATTTATTATATATAATTAAGAAAGAGAGTAATTAATTTTACTCTCTTTCTTTTGTATTTATAAAGTTTGTGAAATGTAAATCTAATTCGGAGTATGCGTCAACTGCGTCGAACCTACGGTATATTCACCAACCAGTATACATGCGGGTTTATGGGCATTTATGGAGAGTTGTATTGATTATGCTTATTCTTTATCCAAGAGATACTCTTTTACCAAATCAGAAAGATCCTCTAATGAAATATTTCTTTGAAATTCACTATTAAAATCTTCCTCTTTCACTTTGATAATTTCAATCATTAGCTTCACCCCCTTCTTCAATAGTCTACTACGCATCAAGATAATGACATGCAATAGTGCTAAATTGTGTGTCTGCAAATTGCAAATAGCCTTGATTTTGTGGATGGGTTGCTTCAGTTTCCAGTAATTCGGTGTTCGTCGCTCTTAGGTTTACAGGTGTCTCAACGGAGCCAAAATTATACTCAGAATCATGCGTGAGTGAGATGGGGATAAAATACAACTTGGTATAGGATTTTAGTAGATCATTAAGTTTAACCATCAGGTTATAAACTTTCCTATCTTCTTGTAATTTCCATATTCCACTTCCGGCAGAATATCCGTCTGTACTTAATTGATTTCCGATGCCATCTTGATCCCCTCTATATAATGTGTAAACTACATAAATAGGAATTGTCGCATCAGCTACTCTAATCCTATCTACTATGGTTTTGATATTCCCTGCGTTCACCGTTGGGTCAATCGCCATATCATTTGTACCTAGAAAAATCTGGACAACATCGGGGTCAACAAGCGAATTGGTCTTGTAATAGGCAAAGTCAAACTCACTCGTACCAGGATTCCAGAAGGGGTTTACTCCCTCATCCTCATACGTATATGATCCACCCAATAAATAATCCGAAGCTGCCCAACCACTTCTACCCTCGTGTTTTAATGGAGCAGTTCCCCCTCGTTCCTACTAGTTCAAATTGATTAGCTGACAAGGTTCTAAATTCCGCTTCCCACGGTTTTTCATTAGTCAGGCTGTCGCCAATTGTGAGAATCTGTTTAGGTGTAGTGATAACATTTGTCACTATTTTTACTATGGTCGAAGCAGACAGGACTTTGTTCATATTGTTGTCGTAGATATTTAAGGTAAGCGTGTGATTCCCGATTTTATCAGCAACCCCAAGGCACGACCATTTTCTTTTCATCGCCTTACCAATATCGCATGCCCATCGGATGTGATAGTTGTCCAAATTCCCATTCCAAACCACTTGTTTATTATATAATTCTATGGTTCGGCCAACCGCGATACAAATTTCACTAGGTAAAAATGCCAGTAATTCAGATTTAGGAGTCACGTCAATTAGTATCGGCATTTTATAACCATAAGGTTCATAAAGAGTTGAAACTGCTCCTAGTTCTAATTGAATTGTGTCAATTAGGGACGTTGATACAGTAGTTCTTATATATCTACAATTAGCAGGGGTTGTAAATGCACCCAGTAAACTACTCGTTCGTCCAGATATATATACTTTATTCGCATCGTAATAAACCATTTGATGGTCATAACTCCTAATATATTGAGTGCTTGGTTCGACATAAATGTAATTACTCACAGAATAAAAAGCATTGGCAACTAAAGTACCGTTAGTATAGTCTATATAGTACCCCGTTGTTACATCTGCTTTGTTAAAAAGGTTTTTCCCTAAATGCAAGAAATTAGTAATTTCTGGCGTAACGCTGTTCGCGCCATTTTGAATCTGATCATCAGGTATATAATATCGAAACGGTTCAAAGGCTGTAGAAACTGCGCCCAACTCAAGCTGACCCTTATTAATATTTGCCACACCAACACTTATTCTCATATAGGCACAATTACTAGGAGTTGTGACTGTGCCTGTTGCTAAAGTCCCAGATATATAAACCTTCGCCGAATCGTAGAAAGCTGATTGCGTTGTATCGGGGCTATTTGTATATTGGGTACTGGCTATGACAGGTATAAATTCACTTGCGTAGTAACTAGCATTAGCGACCAAATTTCCATTTGTACGATCTACAAAATATCCTGATGTAGCATTAACTTTATTAAATAAGTTTTTCCCTGCTTTGAAAAACGAGGTTCTCTTAGGGGTAACTGAATAATCAGCAGGAATTGAATTCACAGAAGTTGTCCCCGCCATAACTTGAATAACTTCTAACTTTAGATTTTCCAGACCAATTCTGTCAGCATCATTTAGTATTTTTAGTTTTGCCGATGGAATACTATGATTACCGATCTGACTTAATGGATCACTTGCTTTTGTATCTAGTAAGTCTAATTGTATCGCAGTATCGGCCTTATATTTATCAAACTCACTCTTATTTGTCTTCTCAACTACTCCTCCAGCTCCACTCAAAACTGCAATCTTATCCTTAACATTTCCTGCATCATCAGACAACATAAAGTCTGGTATTTGATTTAAACTCATATGTATCATTCCTTTCTTATTATAAAATATTATTATTTTTATTTTTGTAATTAATGTTATTATTGTTTTAACTTATTATTTATTTTGTTTTTACAATGATAAAATAAAAGTGCGATTTTAAAGGAGAAGTATTTACTTTTGCTATCTGACTAGTGTAGAAAAATAGAAAATTCTTAACCTTTAAAACCTTACTGTAGCAACACTTTCAGACCCACAATATTATGATTTGCACAGAAATGGGTCTAGAATCAATTAGATTTATCAATGTGAATGATTTTGTGTCACTCGATAAACAGTACCTTTAAAATCGGCTTCTAATTTGTGATATTTTACATTTCTATAGATGATTAATATTCTATCAAATCAAGTTTCAATAAAATCTTTCTACAACTAAAATAAATATTTATACAAAAATTTGTATATAATTTATCCAATTTGTTAACAATGTTTTTCATTATTGTCATAATTATTTCTCCTCTTCAATAGATTTATTTTCAGTTATTGCAATTTCCTCTGTTTTATATTTACCACTAACAAAACTAGATAATTTAATTAAAACCTCTTTCCCATAGAAAATATAAGAGGAAAGCATTAGCATATGAGTTGCGGTAAACAAGTCAACATTTATTCCATTTACATTAATAACGATTATATTAGGAGTTAACTTTCCGACATAAATCACTGCCACAAAACACGCTGTTACCACTAGTCCCTTTATGACTCCTTGAAATAATTTTGTTTTATCAAATTGTTTTTGGAATATACTAGTAACGCTACCAAGAACAATATTGATTACAATTAAGCTGATCAATGATAAACCAAGATATAAGATTTGCATATCCATTTTTAAAAACATCTCCTTATTATTTAAATAGTAATAAAAATTCCGTGTTTATGTATTAACTACTTTCTTATAAGCATGTTTATAATTAACAATATTGTTAATAACTGAACGATCACAATTATATTCTCTTGCTAATTCCGATTGTTTGTATTTACCAGTAGCATATTTTTCCCTGATTTCTGTTACTTGTTTGTCAGTAAACTTTGTTTTCTTACTTGTTTCTGATGCTATATGGGATTCACTCATTTTTTGTTTGGCTTCTTCTGATTTTGGTTTTCCTTTGTGAGCTTTACTTAATTTTTGTTTAGATTCTTCCGACCATATTCTACCTTTATGAGCTTCACTTATTTTTTGTTTATGATCATCTGTCGCATGTTTACCAAGGTTATATGTATTGCCTTTTTTTGTTTCACCTATTTTTCTTTTGGTTTCTTCGGAATGGTGATGACCAGCAGTAGTACCTCCACCATCTACAAGATTATAATAATCTTCATTATCTACTGCATTGTGATTTTTTATAAACTCAATTTCCAACTTATCAAGTTCTTCCTTTGAATGAGCAATAGCAATTATTTCTCTTGAAAAGTTTTCTTTACCATACTTTTTTACAGCCCTTAAAAAATATGCTCCACTACCTAAATAAGATTGCCATTGTATTCTAAACATTTTCTGACCAATATACTTTTTACCATTAATCATATTAGTTGTTATATAAATAAAACCATAAGGATTTTCTATTATTATTTTTTCTTCCATTAAAACATTCCTCCTAATTATTTGTTTTTGAAACGTAAATACTCCTGAATTTTTTCTTGTAATTCAGGAGTATTATTAAAGATAAATATTTTTCTTTTCGATTTCTGATCATCTCTCATTAATTTAAGTACAAATCCTTGCAACATTAAATATCCTGCGAGGCGTAAAGAATATGAACTAAATTCTGGTTTCATTGAATAAAATCATTCTCCTCATTTTTATTTGTTTAAATCAATTTTACTTTATTATTTTTACTTAATTAAATCCCTTGCCTCTTAACGTTCTACCAATTACATCTAATTGTTTTGATATTTTAGCTATTTGTTTTGTGCTTGAAAGGTTTTGTTCTTTAATAATTGAAAATTCTTCTTTAAACAATATACAAATATCTTCATTTTGTTTTGAAAGTTCTTTTATGATTTCAGTTGTTAATTTTGATGTTATTTTTAACATAATCCAATCCTTGAATTTACTTAATTTGTTCACATGAAATCATTCTCCTTACTTTTAATTATTTAATAGTAATTCCATATTTTACAGCCACAAATGAAGTTATTAGCAAACTTACAATTCCAATAATTTTCAAGGCCATACTTAAATTGTTATTTAGTTTTATTTTTTTTATTTCAGTATAACTTAATATCTCTTGTTTTTTTATTTCTGTATTCCCTGTTGAATTACCAATAGCGATTTGACTAATTGTATTTATTAAAAGGTTAGAAGTTTGTAAATTTTGCAATGTAGTATTTTCAACTCTTGCTAGGGTATTATCAAGGTTGTTAAATCTACTTTCATACGCGATGTCCTTTAACTCAAGTTCATGGAGTTTTTCACCGTGATTAATCATTTTATCAGAAAGTCCACAAATTTTTTCTTCATGTACATTTGTCTTAGTTTGTAAATCTATAATTTTACCAGAATGGCTTTCCAAAACTTCTTTTATTTCATTTTCATCCACTTCCAACACCTCTTTCGCTATATTTTCCATAAAAATACTTGCCCTCCTCTTTACTAAATTTATTTTGTGTGGTATAATGATTTAATGGTTGTAGTGCTACGAACATTACAATCAGGATTATCGACAGTCCAGATGGGCAAGTCTGGCTGTCATACATAGAATAATTTAATAAATAAAATTAATAAGATTAAAAGAGGTGTAATTATAATTTTACACCTCTAGTTTGAGTTTAAATTATAAAATAAATTTACTTTATCTTTCCAATAAATCTCAAATAGCTCACCATAGTATCATCAAATTCATTACCAGTAATTAATTTAACTTTTGGATTTACCGAACTTCCTCCAACTTGAATGATATTCTCAACTAAATCAAATAAATCATTTGTGAATTGTTTTGGATAGAATGAGCAAGGGCATTGTAAATGTCTGGCTAAATTCATTGCACAACCCTCATCTTCAGGATAAAGATATATTACTAAATTCTTCACTTTTTTAATTCCTCCTTGGAGTTGATTTGATTGATTTTCTACATATTTTATACCAGTGACTTCACAAATTCCTTTGTATATCGCTTTTGCAACTTTTATATCCCAATTAGCATCTTTCATTAAATTTTCCTCATTTTGATTACTGATAAATCCTATTTCGGTAAGAATTGCTGACATATCTGTTTTGCGTAAAACCCAAAAGTTTGAGTATTTAACTCCACGATTTGTAAGATTTGTTGCTGATATTAAATTACTTTGAACAGCATGTGCAAGTTTATCTCCTTGTCCTCCAGAAGACAACGCAAACGTTTCGATTCCGTGTGCAGACGAATCCTCTGCTGAATTACAGTGAACGCTGATAAAATAACTTGCTCCCCAGTCATTTGCCTGACTAGTCACATCTTCTAAATCTCCATCTTGAATTATTAAAACTTCATTGCCACTTGATTTAATATAAGATGCAAGAATATTTACCACTTCAATTGTTTCTGATGCTTCTGTGAATCCAGATTTTGAAACTGCTCCTGAATCAAAAGTACCATTATTTTTTTGTCCATGTCCGGCATTTAAACAAAATTTCATTAAATCACCTTCCTAAAATATAATTATTCAAAAATATCCAATCCTAAAACTAGCTTATAGTTTGATTTTTAAAATACAATTACCAAATAAAACCAAGTTTTGATGGGAGTTGTTGATAATTAATAAAAACGAGTGCAATAATTGAATTGACACTCGTTTTTTATATTACAAATTACAATCTTCTACTTTATAGTCTTTAGCGAAGTTGTTTATGTCGGCTTATGCGTCTATTGCGGCACACCATAATCTTTAGGATAAATATTTCTTAAGTGATTAATCAGCACATTAGCTACAGCATATTTACCTTTTTCAGTGACAAACGTAGTTTTATACGGATGGACTCCATCCTCCATATATGACAACGTGTTCCAGACATTTACGCCCATTTCTGCAAACGTATCAATGTAATAAACTCCAAATTTTCTACAGATTATTTTCAGCTTATCTAAAAACTCCATGTATAAATCAAACGAAATATCTGCTGTGGTTATCGTACTATTATAGATCATTCCCCACACCACAATTTTAGCATTAGGACATCTAGCTTGAATCCTTTTAACCATTAATGCACAGGCACTACAAAGCTTTGTCTCGTCGTAGACTACAGCACCAATGCTTTCTTGATAAGCTGTTTTGATTGTAATATCAGGTGATACAAACGCATCTCTGTAAGCCTGATCTGCTTCCGTAAGAGTACGATAAAAATCATTTGTAGCTAGATCAACCATAACTAAATCGGCGTCAACAGGTAATACGTTAATTCTATCAGCAGAAGAATACCAACTATTACGCCAAGTATAAGGTTCTGCGACTATAGGGTTATCTGGATTGTAAAATACTGTATCCATATTTTCATCGTAGAGTGCTGCATTATCGTAAATGTTAACACCGTTTGAATACCCTGCATAACCCCTAGCGGATAAATTAGCAAGAGTAGTACCACCATATCCACGATTGTACATTTTAGCAAATCCAAAGCGATCTTTAATAACGTCTGACCATCCCTCGTTGGCTGTCAATGATGTTCCTATGTTTGCACATTTTTTGCCGTTCCAAGGAGATACAACATCTGGAATAGCAAGTTCAGCGTATTCCACGGTTACTGCGGTTGATGCTAGTCTATCTGCCGTTTCTACAATCCATTTTTGACTCACATAATTGTAATTGTAAGACGGGTACTCAACCGTGACAGCCCATAAATCAGGATTTGGTGTTGCATCAGTTGTTTTACGCATTCCCATATAAATATTGGATGTATCACCATCGGCATAAAATGCCACATAGTAATTTTCAGACTCTAAGACAACAGAATCGAACGGAAAAATATAATTTGCTTTTACACCAACAACCGAAAGATTTAACACATCCAAGGTTATTACTGATTTATATTTATAAATAGTTTCCAAGGTTGTTAGGTCTGTCAATACCGCGTCTGTTTTGTCAATTAGATAACATGTAAGTGTACCACTGGTGTCGTTTCTTAATTGTGCTCTCAGATTTATAGACGTAATCGGCCTTCCGTCATTTTTCAACCTATGGGCAATCCCACATACTCCATCAATTGTTATAGTTTCTGCAGTCATGTAGCTAACAAGAGAAGTATAACCAATATCACTCTTTACATTAAAAACCGTGCGCATAGAAGGGTTTAATTTTGACAACGTGACACTATTATTTTTCATTTTAAGTGTTGAAACACTATCGTTACTAATACCTGTGCTTTGATATTGCCAACCTGCAACCCACGTGTCTACAACGTAATGACAAACATAGCCATAATTGGTAACATCGGTGGCATTTAATATTAAATAATTTTTCGTAACATCTAATGTAACGTCAAGATTTAGGTCCGCAAGACTACCCTCATAGTTTATGATAACTTTTTGAGATGCTGTAATTTCGGTATCAACATAAACCGTGCTAGCTTTTAAACCAAGTTCTGTCGTAGTTTGTGCCAACTGTTCATTAATAGCACTAACAATATCCGTCTTAACACTAGTACTTAAATTAGCTAAAACCCCAACCTTATTACTATCATGATCATCCAACCTAGCTTTAAGATTCTCATACCCCACACCCAATGAACTAACCCTAGCATTTTCTACTTCTTGAGTAGTTAAACTCCCAGCTCCTCCAGGAACACTTCTAAATGCTTCTACTTTTGTACCTGCAACAACACCACTAGTTAACGTAAATGAATTTGTACTAGTTTCAGTATAATTTACTCCAATAATTTGCTTGATTCCAGCAATATATACCATTAATTGATTAACGCCAATTAAATAAGGAAATTCAGTCAATGTAAATAATGTTTGATTTGATGTAGCTGTAAAAACCTGACTATCGTTTGCTCCATATCCTCCTGCAAACGTCAAGTCTAAAACATATGATTTTTCAAAAATAGTTCCATTGTATCTCCACATAGCATTGTTTGATGATGTAGCATCACCAATAACTTGATAAGTGTCTCCAAGAGTATTACCAGATACAGGAAGAGATGCAATTCCTGTAATTACACCTTTAAATTTCACATATGAAGATGAATATGTACTTTGACGATTTGTTTCTTGTGATTCACGAGTTACTTCATTAATTTTCCTAGTATCTTCCTGACTAATTCTTATATTTTCACTAGAAACACGAATATTTTCAGCATTAATAGTATTAGTATTTTGTGCTATTCTTAGATTTTCTGCAGTTATTCTAGTAGTCTCTGCATTATTCCTGTTAGTTTCAGCAGGTATTCTAATATCTTCCGCACTTTTTCTAAGATTTTCCGCATTCACTCTGGCAACTTCTGTAGTAACTCTATTCTCTTCATTTAATAATCTTAAACTCTCATTTTGTATTCTAGTTGCCTCACTTGCTACAACATTTGCACTACTAAGAGATGCTTCTGTTGCTATTGCAATAATATTCATATCATTTAAATCTGTTTTTGTGATATTAGCACTTGATATAGAAGAATCAAGATTTGTTTTTGTAGAAATTGCTGTACTATTACTTGAATCCAATGCTATTTTAGTGTTACCTGAAATTGTATTACTTGAATCTAATGCAACTTTTGTTTCCAATGCAGTAGTATTTAAACTTCCAAGATCACTTTTAGTTACAGTAGCAGTTGCGTTAATTGCTGTTAAATCTGTTTTTGTGACTAATGCAGTTGAATTAATGTTAGTTAAATCTGTTTTTGTTTGTGTTGCTGTAGAATTTGTTGAAGATAATGTTGAATTGGTTGAAATTCCAGTTGCAATACCTGCATTTAAATCAGCAAGAACTGTAGATGCGTTGCCAATACTATTTGCCACCTGTTGAAATGTTTCCGTTGAACTACCATCAACAGATTTTGTATACACCCTATCAGCAGGTATTTGAATAATTCCACGACCTTGATAAGATGCTAAAACCGTTTGTCCGATTTCAGAAGAATTAAAAGTAATTATAGAATTTAAA
>Ga0209728_1002107_pt1 | contig 10548 bp, 14 predicted proteins | sample RifGroD1_FD_183997 | JGI IMG/M metagenome (GOLD analysis project Ga0209728, IMG submission 183997) | Groundwater microbial communities from Rifle, Colorado, USA - Groundwater D1 (SPAdes) (version 2) | ecosystem: Environmental > Aquatic > Deep subsurface > Groundwater | place: Rifle, Colorado... | reverse complement strand
ATAATAGAATTAAAGCTTTGAAGTATTTTATAGAAGAGGATATGAAAATAGAATTAGATAAAGTTCCTTTGTATATTACATTGACTGCATTGAGAAAAGATAATAGTACAATGTATAATCTGTGTAAAAAATATTATAAGAGTTTATTTGAATGGGTAAATGAAGTTTATCCAGATAGATTTGATCCTAAAGATTTTGATATTCACTATGTCAGAAATGATTTTGGATCTATAGAGGAGGCAGAAGTTCATGACATTTTGAATAAGGAATTTAAGCATAAAGTTATTTATAATCCTAATAATACAGATAGAACAATAAAGATTGGAGGTAAGGTTCCAGATTGGTTTGTATTTGGGATGGATAAATGTTATATAGTAGAGTATTTTGGTTTGATTATTAATAGGGATTCAGATAATAGTAGAGTGAATGATTATAAAGAAAGAACTGAAGGGAAGATAGAAATGTATGAGCAATTAGATGGATATGGTAAGGTGTACATATATCATGAGGATTTAGATAATAATTTTAGTGGATTAATGGAAAAATTGAAAATAATTCATTGATTGGATTGTGATTTAATTAATTTTTAATGGATTGGGGGGTAATTAGTAAAATATAAAATAAATATGGTTGGATATTTTAAGTAAATATTTTTTATCGTTTGATTAGAGTTTAGTATTCGTACTAGACTCTAATTTTTTGTTTTATGGATTTAAGTCTAGGATTATAGCGTGGATTAATAGGATTTAATCATTGTTTTATTGATATCTATATCATATTAATTATTAAGGTTAAGATAATTTATTTTATATCGTTCAGATTGTTAATCATTTATTTTATTATGTAGAATTTGATTGTAAGACATTAGAATTTATTGATTGATATATTGGTTAGGATGGTTGATTTAAAGGTGTTTATAGAGTGTTTATAGATATTATGATTTGTGGATTGAGAGTGTAATTAGTTATTGCATTTTTAAATATTAGAGATATTTTAGATGAAGTATATTCCCAAGTTTATCATTGGTGTGATATAGATTATATCGAAGAAATATCGAATGTGATATTGGATTGTTTTCGTATTGTGTTTTTGAGTTTAGTATGGGAAATGAAATGGCAGTGTACTCGCACATCGTTTTTAAAATCTGTAACGAAGTAGAAGTACTGTGTCGAATACTGTCGAAATAAAAAGTTGGGTTTTTGTAATCCCACGCCCCTTATTGGCATGGTTTTTGAAAGTAAACATTAACACAGGTTTTTGCTATAAGCTCAGACTATGACAAACTGAAAACAACATGGGCCGAATACCTGCCGAACGCTACAACCCGCATTATACAAGGGTTTTTACAATTTTCTGAATGTGACACAATGGGAATGTGTCACATTGGAATAGAAATGAGGGTGCAATTGTATCGGTCAGATGATTTGAAGAGTTTAGAAGGGCAAATATGAGGCAGAAAAATGAATGGAATGATAAGAAAATGATAATAGATTAATGTCCTGGCATTAATCCGGCTGCACTCGGTTAATAATTGTCGAATTGATTGTGATGAATGAAAATGGGAATAAATGGGTAGAATATTGGGCCTGAATGCTGATTAATTTGCTATACGTATTATACGTATCAATTTTCGAGGTCTATAACATGCTGGCTGTTTTTGAAGCATTACAAGTGTAAATACAACTACAAATGTAATCAATAAATGTTAGCGTCCACTAACAATATATAAGCACTCACTTATATAAGCACTCACTTATATTACAGTATCTTTTGTATACCAACAATCAATAATATACCAACTATTATAAAGTAACTAACTATAAATTATATACTAACTATACAAAAGAAACCAACTCACAATAACCACTTAATACAATCAATCTAACATCATTACATGATCACATAACATAAACCTATATCATCATAATCTACACTAATAAATAATCCCTGCTAACCTCTAACCCATACATCAATCATAATCAAAACAAACATACACAATAACCTTAACCAACTGTCCACCATACACACACAAAATGGCCTCTAAAGTTTTCATATTTTACAAACAATTCACCATAAACAACAAAATAAAATTATACGTACAAATATACCACTAAATACTTAAACCGCTTACAGACCCCTTGTAGCACCTCTCAATCAATAATTTTATTTTTACATTTATACATCAAATCCACCCATTTTGTACATTGGCATAAGATTTGCTGTACTAATACAATCCCAAACAATATACTAATAAATCATATCTATATTAATACAGTTTATTCATAGACAAATCACTATACCATTATCATTATAAACAATAATAAAATCCATAAAATATATAAATAAAATAAAGGTATATCCTTACCCAATCCAGAATATAATACTTATAAGAATACATATTAAAGGAGTTAATTAACATGTACTTAAGTGCATATATTAGACACAAAGAGACTAAAGAATACTCAGTCATGACTCGTGAAGACTACAACACAAAGGACTCATTCAGAAAAGATCTGGTCTCTAATGGTTACACAGTAATTAGAATATCTAACAACAGGGACTTAGCTGCACAAGATCACAACTATCCAACATTCTCAGAACTAAAAAAATCATATTCTGAATTTATAAAACAAGACCCTATATTATGGAAAAATGAAAAAGAGTTAATAGAAGAAATTGAAAATATAGAACTTTAAGGACTAATAAAGTCCTTTTCTTTTTGTCTCATTATGTGATAAGATATAAATAATCAAATACAGAAAGGAGTTGGATAAAATGAGTATACCTAAATGCAAAGAGTGCAATTATCATTCATTTGCCCAAAAAGATCAATGTATCCTTAATAAGAATGATCCCAATTATATCGAATATCCGGGTAATCACTGGTGTAATTATGAATCATTAAATAAAATTGATAATGAAGGATATTTAATCGGGAAAAAGAAATTTATCTATGCAAAAGAATTTAAGACTAGTCCTAAATGGTGTCCGAAGAGAGTTTAAGACTCTCTTTTATTTTTGCTATAGATTGTACCATTATTACATATAAACCCTCTCACAATCAATCCTAGCACCACTGAGCGCATATCACAACACATATCAATCTTACTTATTCCTGTTCCTGCTGCACTCACTCACAATCACACAAAACAAACCCTAAAATAAAGTTTGACATATCATATTACATCATGGTATACTTAGAAGTCGAGATATAATAAAATATCTTGATACACTAATTATAGTAATTACAAACAAAAAGAAAGGAGTTGAGCGAACCATATTAATGATACAAATTGTACAAATACATAGCACTGATAGCACGTAAGTATGTTTATTGTATTTATTATCATTCGGCCATTACAAATAAATAAAAATAAAAAGGAGCAAAACAAAATGAAAATATCTAAACTATCTGAAGGAATGACCTTCAAAAACTATAAAGAACTATGCTTATTTTTGGATATGCCAATAAGAAATGGTAAAAGCAAAATATTACAATTAGAAGACTTATCCAGATATTGTACATACACAAAACAAGGTCAAAAGATAACCATTACTGAGATATTCCTCGAACCTTTAGACAAAGAAGATTTAAGAATTATAGGCACTCACAGTAAATATGTAGATCATATTAAATTTTTAACCCTTAATTTGTTATCTGAAATAGAGGAACATAGAATACTACTCACAAAAGATAGATTATTAGAAGCTTTAGGAATGGTTAATAATAGATATTTGCATAAGGAAGAATCAAAAAAGATTCTCTTGAAACAAGATGGAATGAACAAATTCTATATCAATCATTTCTTTATGAGAGCTAACAATAGTTTAACTAGAATTCTATTTGATTCTCTAAATAGTTTGCAAAGAAGATTCTTAATAACCTTTAACGAAATTATTACAATTGTTAGATTAAATTCTAATAATGTAGAGGTTCATACTGAGGCTACTATAGAAGAAAAAGCAATTGTAGCAAGTGCAAAATATAAAGTATTATTAGATATGAATCTTAATTCAATGATGCAGGTTATATTCAAGTTTAAAACAGAAGAATTCTATCGAAGATCAAATAAGATATTAAAGACTGAGCATAATATAGAATACACTTACAAACAAATAGAATTAATATTCACTAAAGAAGATGTATTGAATGAATTATCCATAATAGAATTAAAAAGACATAAAAAGGAGTTAAATATAAAAGTAGTAGATACTATTAATGTTAACACTTGGAATGTATATCACAAACAAATTAAAGATTATGATGAAAAATTAATGGATTTTATTTTAAATGAAAGGCCAGCTATAGGAAGATATACAGAAGGACAATTCACAGGATTTAAATTAAGAGATGATTTTCCAGAAATACAAATGGAATTATGTGATTATCTAATTAAATTGCCGGATTAAAGCAAAAATAAAAACGACCAATTCAAAGTGTAATATAAAAGAACTAATACATTGTGGTCTATGGTTATTATAGTTATAACTTTGAATTGGTCGTTTTTTCTATCCTTAATAAATGCAATAAATACAGTGATCCAAGACCGCATGTCAGTATTGAGCACGCTTGCGAAATACTGAATTTATATTTCTAATAATTTTTCTTATTTTTTTATATTTATAAATTATAAAATAAATATTTACATACTATTCACTATCCTATATAATTCTAATCAAATCCAATAAATACATAAAAGAAAGCAGGTATTCCCTCATGAAAAAATTATCTAAATTAATACCAATCCTCTCTATCTTAACCCTTTCCCTAACTCTCCTAACATCCTCTATCCTAACCACTTCAGCAAATCCCTCTATCATACAACTATTCAAAATGAAAATGGTGTTGCCTTTATAATCCTCACAATAGACAATGTTACAAATAAATGGTTTGAATGCTCAGTCGATAGTAACGGTACACCGGAAGTCATCAGTGATGATAAAATAATTGATCTTGGGTTATTGGAGGACTAAACTCTAAAATAAAAAATATTTGCAAAAACTATTCAACCTATGCTATAATGTTGGCATAGGTTTTTTATTTTGATTATTAATAAAATTTAAGGAGGAATATTCAATGGCTTTTATACACCCAGAACTCAAAAACACTGCAAAAGTTACCTATAATATTGAGTACACCGAAAAGGACGAAGACATTAAAGATGGTTTTTCCAATGTCAAAAAAATTGACTGTAATGACTTAGAGGAAATGACTAAATATATGTTTCAACTCAGACAACGCAACATGCATAATATAAACCTTTATACATTAGTAGAAAATAATGGTTCTTGGATTATGGAAGATCACGCACAGCAATGTGAATCATATAGAGATACTTTACAAGCTGAAAAGACTCACAAACGAAATCGGGAATTAACTGAAAATATGGAAGAAATGCAAAAGGAGTTAGATTTATATAAACAATTCATAGCTCAATACAACGCCACAAAAGAGTTTGAAAAATGGAAGAAAGAACAAAACAGTTATACTTATTATTATAGACTAAGACCTCCGGCTCCTGGCTGTCAACCATCGAACGGAATGTTAGAAATGAATGGAGATAAAACAATCCATAATAATAAAGAATACTGGGGATCTTGCACTTATGATAGAGAATTGACCGATAAGGAACTTTATGAATATGACTTAGATAAATAAATGTATAAACACACTAAAAGGAGCTTTACAGCTTCTTTTTTCTTTCCCTGCTACAAATTCCCTCTATCCAAATACAAACCGCTTACATCCTCATTTCTGGGCCTAAAAACACAAAATAAAATACTTTGACATTGCGTTATCTATCCATTATAATCTTAATTAATTACATAAATAAATTATTCTAAAGGAGTGCTTTAAATGATTTTTATTAAAAGAGTCGGCAACAGATTCTATAAGGAAATGCGTTTTGATTTACGCTCATTGCCTATCAAAAAAGTTGAAGCTGAAAAACTTCTAGCAGAAGGTAAAGCAGAGCTAATCACAAAATTCTTATGGGAAAGGGAAGAAGAGGTTAAACCAGTACAAGAGCCTGAAGTAATAAAAACTATAGAAAAGCCTAAAAATGTTTTTGATCTTACATCTAGAATCAAAGCCAAAAAAGAGAAAGAAGCAACGCAACAAGCACAAATAAGATTTAAAGACGAATATCTTCCCTTCTTAAATAAATCAGATTTAGAAACAATTTTACAATATGAAAAAGATGAGCTTGGCGAAAACATAGTAAAAATTTGTATGAGAATCGATATAGAAAAGCAAATGAAGAACCCGTAAAAAGGTTCTTTTCTTATCCCTATATAATCCTTCCAGACCTTCCACGATGCCTTCTATTCCCTTAAATATCCTATTTAATACAAATACACCACTAAAGCATCAATAAGACCACCAATAAGACCACAAACAATGTTAATATAATTATTTATGTTTTGCTATTGTAATTCCTTCAAAAATCGTTATAATTATAGGTAATTACATATTAAATTCTAAGGAGTTGACCTGCTATGTTAACATTTAAAAAGGTTCAAGCCGAATTTATGAAAGTCTATCCTACCGGATCACTGGAAAGAGAAAATCTAAAAAATAAAAAAATGGGTTATAGTGTTAGTTATTCGGCAGAAGGTAAAATTTATTATTATACCTCAGCAAATTTGGAAATATTGTGTGAACGCTTGGATGTTACGGAGTTTGCCGAGTATCAAAAAACAAAAGCACTGGCTGAAGCGAATGACAAAAGAATCATTGAAGATATGGAAAGAATTAAAAATGAACCGAATATATTCGATATGTAAGGAGCCAATAATGGTTCCTTCTTTATGTCACCTTGACATATTTTATATAATCCATTATTATTGTATTAATAAATAAATTTTAAGGAGGTTTTCAACATGCTTATAGTTTTGGGTATCTCAGATGAACATCTTGAATGTGATCGTTGCGGTAGAATCGAACTAAAGAAAACCATTGTAGTCCAAGATACTGAAACGGGTTCAATAAATTATTATGGTTCTGAATGTGCTAGTATGATAATGGGGTTCGATGCTAAAGAAATTAATAAGCAAGCTAGAAAGGCCAAAAAGGAATCAGATAAGGAGGAAGCAAAACGGAAAGCAGAAATAAATAAAAACAAATTACCTGCTTATGATTGGGCCGACAGACATCCTTTATATCTTGCAGAATGTGAAAAACGTGAAGTAATCAGAAGCAAACAAAAGGAACTAGGGTTTTCAGAATTTGTTAAGCAACATTCAGCAATTTTAAAAAGCATGGAGAAAATAAGACAAGAATTAATCTTAGAATACTGCATTAAACATAATATAAAGACTGCTTGAAATATAGCGGTTTTTCTTTTTGTCATTATACCATTTATCAATTCTAACCTCTTAGATCCCCTATTCTGGCCTTATCATTAGATTATATTTCCACTATTACTATCATTCCGGTAAAACTCTTGTTTTATATGGTGCATAGAATAAGACTAAAATAATTAATACTATTTACAATCTATAATCCATCATGCTATAATAAGTAAATTAATAATTTAAGGAGTGAATTACATATGTTAACTGGCTCAAATGCTTTTGCTATAAGGGGAACAAGTAACAAGGAAAGACAAAATTTAGAAAATGCTATTCAAGAAGCATCAATTAAGTTTTCAGAATATATGAAAAGCATTGAATGGACGTATGACAATAAAGCTATCCAACTTGAAAAGAATATAGTGATAGCCGAATACAATTTATACTGTGCAGAATATGAAGATAATAGAAGAAGGAACTGGAGGTAACAAATGAAAGTATATGTAGTTTTACAAATTACGGATCATTCAGAACATGAATTTTGCGGAGTTTATAAAACATGGCAAGAAGCACACGTCAAAATTAAGGATATAATTTTTGAATATGGAATTGAAGCGGATAAATTATATATTCAGGAAAAAGACTTAGAAGGTTAATTACCTTCTTTTCTTTTTGTCCTCTATCCTATAAAATTACTTTAGACATTTAAAGAGCTAACAAATAGCTCTTTTTCTTTTTGTCTATATCCTTTCTCTTACCCATTAAAAATCCATTTTTATGGGTTAAAAATAGTAAAATAATATATTGACATATCACATTAATTTTAGTATCATAATATAAGTAATTAAATATTAAAGGAGTGGTCATTAATGAGAAAATTACTTAATATATTTGATGAGTTAAAACCAAATATTTTTCAACTCATTGCACCAAATCAAAAGGGAGAGTATGCCAATATAAATTTAAATACTGGTATGATTCTTTACTCCAAGCGCACCGATAACTGGCTTCCTGCTCAAAATAGAATTAGTATTCCAGAATTTGAAAAATGTATAAATGATAATCCAAAAGCATGGTTATGTAAAGAATTTATAGAATTTAGAAATACTCATACCGAAGTATACAACGATTATATTGACAGGGTAAATAATATGGAAATAAATTTTTAGGGATTAGAGCGCGGAAACGCTCTTTTTCTTTGCCACAAATATAAAATATAATTATTGACCGTCTAATACCTTCTATGTTATAATTCATTAACTTAAAATTTAAGAAATCGAAGGAGTGCTTCTAAATGAAATACGAAGTAACTAAATTATTCACCAAAGGGATCTTAAAGGGATTAACCTACACTGAAATTACATCAGTAAAATTCGAAGTTGGATTTGTTTGCAAAAATTCCTACGGAGGGAGCGACTATAAAATAATTTCCAGCAATCCAGTATAAAACAAAAAGGAAGGGTAAAACCTTCCTTAATTAATTTAAAGGAGTGGTAAACATGTTTAAACCAGTTACCAAAAAGCAAACTAATAGATTCCAAGAAAACTATGGGAAATTCATTTCTTCTCTATTTGGAATTGAGGCCATCGGAACCACCAAACAAGAAGCTGAAGAAAATCTTTATAATCTCATTAACTGGAATCTAAAGCAATTCAGAAAATATTTTCAGCATGAAGGTATTGTTGCCACATTATCAAATAGTCCTTACGATCTTAATCAATATCATTATTCTTATATTAGAGAAGGAAGGGAGTCGGGAACAACCATATTCGATGCAATAAGCGATAAGGAAGCAATAAATAAAGCTCAGAGATATTTTGATGAATACATAGGATAATTCTCTAACCTCTAAAGACTAGAAATAATACTCTAGTCTTTTTCTATGCTCATTCAACCAGCTCAACTCATTTCCCCTTTTTAATCCTTCCTAAACCAAAAACACTGCCACAGAATTAGCCCTTCTTGACCTCAATTCTTACCTAGCATCGATTTAAACGTCTCAGAATCAAAATAGGGTTATTTGTGATTATAGATCCCATATTAACCCTTAAATTGTGTCAAAAAATAATACAATAAAATAGGACTTTACGCTATATACAAATATAATATTTTAGTTTAAAATTAGGTACATAGAGAAGCACACAAACAAGAGCAGACATAAAGCCTCTTACCTCAGTTATCTTTAGTCAGTCGTAAACCCAAAAATAATTTTCTTGAACTACTTGCAATCCTAGTGTTTTTAGTTTAAAATTGACTTAACGCCAAAATACATAGTGCCTACGCAAAATAGGCCAAAAGGAGGTAATCAGACTCTTAACAAAGAATAAGTCCTTCGAAGCCAAAGGCATCCAGAAGGAAAGCACCTCTAGTCAAGGAATGCTTAAAAAGGTTCGCTCTTTGAAAATTAAATAGTGGGATGATAGCACGAATTATTTTCGGGTAAGTCTGGCGAAGTATACTCTATAAGGGTGTATCAAGGATCTGGAAATAATCGTAGACAAATAAAGGCAATGTAGATGTGAAGAGCATATACAACCTGTTTGTTGCTTGACCATATCAAACCTCTCTTTTATCTTATCTAATCCTCTATCCTTCATAAATTCTAGCATATGGGATATTCCCTCTATGTCAAAATTTTCTTGAAAGCGTCCCTTAGTCGAATGATGATCTAAGACAGCCAAAAGAAAATAGAGATACACGGAATACAAAATATGTTAGAATTTATAAAGGATAGAGGAAAAGGATAAAAATTCTCTTTTGCTTATACTTGTTCTGTTGTTTACCCTCTTAAACAAGAGGAGGAAAATTAAATGTTTAATCCTACAAATGAAATTACAATTACCCAACAAGCCGTTAATAATCTTGCACCAAAATATATTGATTCCTATACGGAAAGATTCGGCAAACCTCCTGTTCATTGGTGGGGTTTTCCTTACTGGTTTCAAAATAAAACTGGGTTTAAAATGACTTATGAAGACATTGAATACTCTATAAAAGCATTAATGATGACTCAATAACAAATACCAACATAGGAGGGTAAACACAAGAACAAGAGAAGCAAAAAGAGAGAATTAACCCAAAACATTCTATAAATCCCTTCAGTTTTATTAATTATTACAATTTAATAATAACAATTGCTTTAAACTTGCATAACAAAATTAAAATGCAGGTTGTTGTAATTTAATGTTAAATTGTCTATACTTAGGCTGAAGGGATTAAATTTTCCGCAAGGTGTGAACTTATAACATATAGGA
>Ga0209728_1002105_pt1 | contig 10566 bp, 19 predicted proteins | sample RifGroD1_FD_183997 | JGI IMG/M metagenome (GOLD analysis project Ga0209728, IMG submission 183997) | Groundwater microbial communities from Rifle, Colorado, USA - Groundwater D1 (SPAdes) (version 2) | ecosystem: Environmental > Aquatic > Deep subsurface > Groundwater | place: Rifle, Colorado... | reverse complement strand
TTCTTTTTTTAGCACTTCAAAGTCTCATTGGTTGGTTAGATCACTAAAATCTAAAATCCTGCAAATTCTATTTAAATAATTTTCAAAAATAAAACAAAAGGTAAATTATGTTCGCAATAGAAATTCCTTCAAATATCGCAGTGCTAATAATGGGGTTAATGTTAATCTTCGTCACATTAGTAGGCACTTATATCGTGATCTTCAAATTACGCGGAAACCCTCAAACAAAATATTATGAAAAATCAATAAACTAAAAGGTAAAAAAATGAGAATAATAAAAAAAATCTTAATCTTCATCGGAGTAATAATAATGGTCTATTTTCCAGGAATTATACAATTAGGATATTTCATTCTAAAGGAAAAATTTCCTCCCTTTCCCCTTCTTGTGATATTCTTATTAGTATTAATGGAAATTTTTGTTATGATCTTTGCTTTTATCAAAATTAAACCTTCACGAAGATCTGACCAATCTTAAAATCTCGAAAGCCCCCATCTCGCTTCTTTTTGCGGGGGCTTTTTTTATCTTCAAAAAAAATTCTTTCCAAAATAACCTTCCTCTTCCAATCAATAAACAATATTTTTTTTGCAAAATTTTCGAAAAAATTCAAAGAATTAGCTAAATTTTTTTATTTTAATTCTTTTGGAATTTGTTTAAGTTCTTTTTTTAGAATATCTACCGCTTTTTTAAAAATTTCTTCTGCTTTCATCTGCCCAAATGACTCAATAGTAAAAAGAAATTCTCCAGTTTCTTCGACTTCAATTTTCTTTTTTGCTTTTTGTACAAGCCCTTCGCAAAAATCAAGAAGTGTTCTTTCTTGATCATCTCTAAATGTAATTTTACTCCCCTTAATCTTAATTTCATTTTGTGGGAATTTTTCAGAGATTTCTTTCTCAAATTCTTTATCCATTGTAATTTCAGTTATATCTCTATAAAAAAGAAGTCCAGGAGAAAATTTTGCATGTTCTCTTCCAGTTCCCATTTTCGTTTTTCCTTTAACTTTCAACTCTTGATCACCATTCAAGATGGTAAGTGGAATCTTCCCATAGATAACCTCAACATCCCCTTTAATATCTCCAGAATAAACAGTTCCTTCTTTTTTTGATTCAAGCTTAAATTTCAAAGTATCTCCTTCCTTTAATGATTTTTCACTTTTTATAGGAACAAGACCCAACCTATGGGCAAGAGTTTCATCATAAAGAGGAGAATCGTTTCTTGAAATTTCTACTTCATCGATAGCAATTGTAGGAATTAATCCTACACTCCTTCTTATTGCGTTTGCAATATTCTCACTCATCTTCATTTTGAAAACTTGTTTCTCATCTATATTTTTTATCATCTTCATCTTCTACTCAAATCGATAGTTCTTAAATTTATTTATTTGAATATGATAATTATTTAAATCTTTTAAGGGAATCTTCTGTGAAATCTTATCCAAAAAAAGAGTATAATCCTTACTTAAATTTTTTAAGATAATCGCAAAAGTAGTTTTACGTGATCCAATCCAATCCCAAGCTTCTTGTTTTTCCCTCATTAAATTTATTGTTTCTTGTTCGCTTTTAGCTAATTTTTCTAAGTCTTTAACAAAAAATTCTACAACTTCTTCTGCACTTTTTTCCAATTTTTTAGAATCCACATTTTTTTTCATTGTAATTTTGTTTGTCTAAGGTCTTCTACCACGTCTACCTCCCTTTACTTTAGGTCCACCACGAGGCATCCTCGTTGTGTCGAGAATATTTAAAATTTTAAAACCATCTCTAGTTAAACTTTTTACGATGCTGTGGGCTCCTGGACCAGGAGCAGGATTTCTTGTTTTAGATCTAATTCTAACATAAAAAGACTTTATTCCAAGATCTTTAACTTCTTCAGCAATTCTTTTAGCAATAAACATCCCAATTGTAGGATTAGATTTTAATCTACTATGTTTAGTTATCATTCCACCAGTAACTTTAGAAATTGTTTTTCCAGACATGTCAGTAACATGAACTAGAGTATTATTGAAAGAAGTATAAATGTGAATTACTGCTTCAGATTCTTTGCTTACTGTAGACCTCCCAGAATGCTCTTCCTCAGAATCACTTTCCTCCAAAACTTCTTCTTCAAGAATTTCTTCAGAAGGAATTTCTACTAAAACCTCTTCTTTTTCAGCTTCCAATTTTTTTTGTTTTTTTGTTTCTTTAACCATTTTATTGAGATTTTATTTTTTTCTTTAATTCAATTTTATCTTCTAAGGATATAGGGACAATGTAAGATGGACTATCTACCACTGCACCATTAACAAGTATCCTTCGGTGTGAGATCATTTGTCTAGCAGTCTTAGCAGTTGTTGCAATCTTGTTTTTAAGAACAATTGTTTGTAATCTTCGATCTAAATAGCTTGTTTTGTCTAATCCTAAAACATCTGAGATGGATGAAACTTTCATCCCAATTTTTTGTAATCTTTCAAAGAGTGCTTTTTGTTCTTCAGGTGAAGCTTTGATTAATTTTTTTGCTTTTTGTCTCATTACCCTCACTTTAGCGTCGGCCTTCCAAATCTCTCTTTTATTTTTTAAGCCATAACTTTTTTTGATCACCCCTTCTTCTTCAATTCTTGCTTTGTCAAATGGTCTCTTTGGTCTTGAATATTGTTTATGTTTTCTTTTCATTTTTTGCTCCCTTTCCCTTTAGGCATTTCCTTTCCTTTAACGGCCGCTTTAGCATTTGCTTCAGCCTTAGGACCTTTCTTTTGAATTCCTGAACTCTTTCTTCTATTTTTTCTAAAGTTTGCTTTTGTTCTTTGTCCTCTTAAAGGAAGACCCAAAAGATGTCTAAGTCCTCTGTAACTTTTTATTTTTTTCAATCTTTTTATATCAAATTCTTGTTTTAATTCTAAATCTACCCCAATTAAATGTTTATCTTCACCAGTTTCAAGGTCAGATCTTCTATTAAAAATAAATCCGGGAGCCTTTGGATTTTTTAAGAATTCAGTTATTTTTGCAATCTCTGTGTCAGTCAATTCACCTATTCTTTTATTTTTATCAATTTTAAGCAAGTTACAAACGGCGTTAGACATTGTCCATGAAACTCCTTTTATCTTTGTTAATCCTGCGTAAAGTTTCATACGTCCCTCTATATCTTTAGATAAAATTCTAACTATTCTCTCTTGACTTTTTTGTTGTGTTTCTTGTTGTTCCATTTTATGCGGTGAATAGATTGTACTTTTCCATTTGAGTTAGCTCTTGAAAGATTCTTTTTTCAACTGCTTTTTCAGGGTCAGGGAGATTTGGAATTCTTTCTTTCATCTCCTTGAACGATTCAAAAGGTTTTTCTTCCCTTTGCTTCAAAATCTCGTTCATATGTTTCTTTCCGAGCCCTGGAAGAAGCTCAATCAAGTGCAATCTTTTATTTATTGCGGAGGATTCATTAAAAAACTTAACCATTTTGGCTTCATTTTCTTTAACCCTATTGACGATGATTTCTTGGAGTTGATTTTTAGCAGATTCAGTTAATCTTTCTCTCTTGAGTCTCCCAAGGATATAATAAACTTTATCTCTTCGACCTTCTCCGATATAAACGTCTTCTCCGATTTCTATGTTTATTCCTCTCCTAGGGACTAGCTCTAGAAGAGTAAAATTTTCTTTACCAATAGCTTGAACGATTGGCATCATCTTTTTCTCCAAGGGATACCCGTTCGGTAAATATTCTAGTACTGTTGCATAATCTTCTTTTGCCATTTTCTTTATTGATGTTCTTTAATTGTTGATAATATTGCATTTGATTCATTTTCGTCAAGGTTAGAATCGGATAAGATCTTCGAAAGTTCTTCCCTTTCTTCAGGCATCATTTCAATGAGTTTCGAAATGTGCATTTCATTTAATTTAATTAGGTTTAATCCAACAAGTTTCTCTCTAAGTTCTTTAGCTTTTTTCTCATTTAAACTTGTGAATTTTTTTATAAATGCTTTAAGTTCTGGATTTTTTATATACTCTAAAGATTCTTGCATACTAAGGGGAGTTGTATTTTTTATCATTTTGAATTAATCGAAACTATTTTTTTTAAGTGTATTGGTTGAATCAAAAATTCTTTTTCTTTTGCTTGGTCTTTTAATTTAATTATGTACGCTTTTCCTTTTTTTCCTTTAACAACGCCGGTTCTTCCTTGAAGTCTTTTTGGAAAACTCGCATTTACAGAGATCTCTCTCTTTACTGCAACAGAGTCATTTTCTTCAAATTTTTGAAAATATTTACTGAGACTAACTTTGCCTCTAAGTCTTATGTTTTTTCTTCTTACCATTAGTATTGAGAAAAACATTCCATTTAAAAACTTATCCCTTCAAAAAATTCTAGAAAAAGAGAATTTACAAATCTCCACTATTTCTCGAGGTTTCCATCTTTTGCACGATTGTATTGAACATTCTTTCCCCCCAAACCCCTCTTCCACAGGACTCGCAAAAATCAATGACACTATCTTCGGAGAGTTCACGTTTGCAATAAAGACATTTTTTTTCCATAAGTCACCTCTAAAGTTATTTTATATTATTTTGTTTTTAAATATTTATATTTTTTAATTTCTAATTTTAAAAAAGAGTCTCAGAAAAAAGAAAAATAATGAACAGTAAGTTTTAAAAACTAAAAGTAGTGAACTATTATATGATCATTCCAGTTAGGTGCTTTTCATGTGGTAAACCCATAGGACATTTGTGGGAAGAATACAAAAAAAGAATCGAAGAAGGGGAAAATAAAAAGAAAGTTCTTGAAGAATTAGGGCTTGAAAGATTTTGTTGCAGATCAGTATTTTTAGGACAAGCAGATAATCTAGAACTAATTGCTAAATTTAAGAAAGCATAAATAACAATAGATTTAAATAATTTTAAGGATAATTCATAATATGAACTTTAAACCAGATTGGATTAAATTAGGTTCTTCTGTGATAGTTGGGGTTTTAATAGGATTATTTTACTCAAACTCAAAAATGGTCTTTGGAGGATATGAAGGACTTTGGTATTCTTTTCTCCCAGCATTTCTTCTCTCTTCTTTAGTTGTTTATGCAGTTTGGAGTTTTTTTGACAAGTAGATTCTTTTTAATTTTTCACATATTGCACATTTAATTGTTTTGTAATCTTTTTTAATCCTTATTTTTTCATTTCCTTTAAAAGGAGTTAAACAGTCTTTACAAAAAAGTTTTTTATTTTCTTTAAGAGGAACTTTCTGATTTTTAGAAATTTTTTTTATTTTCTTAATCTCTTTTGGAGTTTTATTTTTTATTTCAATAAAAAATTTTTGAATTTTCTCTTTAGTTTCGTGCTTAGAAAGTTTAGCCCTTTTCATCGAATTTTCTGGCAAGATGCTTGAGGATTTGGAACATTCCAGGGAACATTTACCTGGTTCTGCATTTTCTGGGAATGGTAAGAAATATAATTATAATTTATTGTCTTTTTAATATAAAAATTATTTTGTTGGTTTGACCTTGCCGCAGAAATTAAGACTGTTCCAATTAAAAGGATTGCAATTATGAGAAGAGCAACTCCTACGATGGCAATTTGTAAATTTCTTTTGTTCATTTTTTAAAAATGCGCCGGCCGGGGGTCGAACCCGGGTCAACTGGTCACTTCGCGTATATGCATGGAAGCCAGTTATACTAACCACTATACTACCAGCGCTTTAATTTAATATGATAGAGGTTCCTTTTAAAATTTATTCTTTTTCCAATATAGTTTTCTATAACAATTTGAGCACAAAATTTGGCATTTTTCAATTTCTTTTTTTATTCTCAACATAGAATATCCTTCAGAAACCATTTTTGAAATAGACATCTCTTTTTCTCTTCCATCTTTATGGTGGAAGTCTATTGTAGATGGATGGGTTTCTCCGCATTTTAAGCATTTAAGACGGGATTTATATTCTTCAATCCACTTTTTCAATTTTTCTTTTCTTTGTTTAACGTGTCTTTTTTCAGAGGAACTATTTAATTTATACCAATTTCTCCTATACTCTTTTCTTTTTTCAAGATCTTTGAATGGCATAAATTTCAAGGGTTTCAAACTTTAAATATTTTTGTATCCCTAAAATTTTTAAAAAACGCCCGGGACAGAATTTGAGGCTCAAAGAGTCATCCCTTTCTTCGGAAGGCCCGAAGGGTCATCCCCCTGGGAAACCTGCGAGCAGGTTCTTTTTTACGCCCGGGACAGGATTTGAACCTGCGACCCCCACATTAGGAGTGTGGTGCTCTAATCCAGGCTGAGCTACCCAGGCTTAATGAAGATGCGAGGGACAGGATTCGAACCTGCGTAAGGATGAACCACTAGGTCCTAAGCCTAGCCCGTTTGACCACTCCGGCACCCCCGCATGTTCTTTTTAGAAATCATGCCTATAAAAAGTTTTATAAACCAACTTTCTCTTCAATTTTTGAAGACGGCCATAGTAGGTTGGAAACACCTGTTCTCTTCCCGAACACAGAAGTTAAGCTTCCTACGTTACTGGCTCTAGTGTCCGAAAAGATGCGAACCCAATAAGTCGTCTTTCATTTTTTTTTCATAAAAATCTAATTTCTCGAAATTTCCTTATTTAATAAACTTTATATATCAAAAAAATTTCTGGTTTAAATGAAAGAAAAGAATTGGCACGATAAATCTTATAAAATTTTACTTCTGATTCCAATAATTATAATTTTATTTTCATTGATTTATATCACAATAACCTACCAGCAAACTGGAGATCTTTTCAAAAAGGATATCTCGCTTACAGGAGGAACATCAATTACAATTTATGATCAAATTTCAGCAAATAGTATTAAATTAGACTTATCTGAAAAACTTCAAAACTTAAATGCAAGAGAGATATATGATTTTGGAACAGAGGAGCAGAAAGCGCTGATTATAGAAACTACCTCTGACTGGGAGATTTCAAAAAATGTTCTTGAAGAATATCTCGGTTATGCTTTAGTTGAAGGAGAAAATTCCGATATAGAATTTACCGGTTCAATTTTAAGTCAGAGCTTTTATAATCAGTTGTTAATTGCAATCTTAGTTGCATTTCTTTTTATGGCAATTGTTGTTTTTATAATCTTTAGAAATTTTGTTCCTTCTATGGCAGTTATTCTTTCTGCATTTGCGGATATTTTAATGACACTTGCTGTTGTGGATTTATTTGGATTAAAAATGTCTACAGCGGGAATTGTTGCTTTCTTAATGCTTATTGGATATTCAGTAGATACAGACATTCTTCTTACTATTAGGGTTCTTAAAAGAGATGAAGATCCTTTAAATACAAGACTTTTAGGAGCACTCAAGACGGGACTTACAATGACTCTAACATCCTTTTTTGCTATTCTAGCTGCTCTATTTATTGTCCAATCATTCTCAGTAGTCTTAACGCAAATATTTACTATTCTTGTTATTGGTTTATTTTTTGATATGCTTAATACATGGATTACTAATGTTTCAATCTTGAAATGGTATGTAGAACATAAGGAGAATAAAAAATGAAATTAGGGTTTAAAGTTTGGTTGTTAATATTTAGTTTAATTCTCTCATTTCTTTTTATTTTTGGACTTCCTCCGAAATTTTTAGAATCAGGAGTAGTTATAACAAGCATAGGTCAAAATTCAACCTTGTTCGATCAAGGGTTAAAACAAGGCCAAGTGATAATTTCAATTGATGGACAAAAAATTTCAGACTTTAATGATTATTCAAATGCAATTTCAGGAAAGTTTATTTCTGGAACTGAAACTAAATTAATAGTCGGAACAAATAAAGGAGAATATACTTATTACGGGGATTCATTTCCAGAATTAATCGTTGGAGAGATTCCTAAAACAAATTTAAAATTGGGCTTGGATCTTGCAGGGGGTTCAAGAGCATTAATAAAAGCAGAGAATAAATCATTAGACCAAGGGGAATTGTCTGATCTTGTTTCAATCACTCAAAATAGACTTAATGCCTTTGGATTAACGGATTTGAAAGTTTCTCCAGTAAGTGATCTTTCAGGAAATAATTTTATGTTAATTGAAATTGCAGGTGCAACCCCTAAAGATTTAAAAGAATTAATTTCTAAACAGGGAAAATTTGAGGCAAAGATAGGGAATGTAACTGTGTTTGAAGGGGGATCTAGAGATATTGCTTCAGTTGGTCGTGATGCCCAAAGTGCAAGAATAGAAGGATGCAATCAAGGCGAAGGAGGATATATTTGTAGATTTAACTTTGAAATTGTGTTAAGTGCAGCTGCAGCAGAAAAGCATGCGGAAATCACTAAAAATATTCCAATAAATTCAACTTCTCAAGGAAATTATCTTGCAGAAAGACTAGATTTAATTTTAGACGATAATCTAGTTGATAGTCTTTTGATTAGTGAAGGGCTAAAAGGAAGAGCTACAACACAGATTGCAATTTCCGGTTCTGGTTCTGGTAAGACTCAAGAAGAAGCTTTGTCAGAAGCAAAAGCTCAGATGAAAAAACTTCAAACAATTTTAATGACAGGAAGTTTACCATATAAATTAGAGATTGTAAAATTAGATACAATTTCTCCGATGTTAGGAGAAGGATTTGTTAAGTATATTTTGCTCGCAGGAATTGTGGCAATTTTAAGCATCTCAATAATCATTTTTATTAGATATCAAAGATGGAAAATTTCGCTTGCAGTAATTTTAACTACGGTCTCAGAAGTAGTTATTATCCTCGGAATTTCAGCATTTATTAAATGGAACTTAGATTTTCCTTCAATTGCAGGGATTTTAGCAACAATAGGAACAGGAGTTGATGATTTAGTTATTCTGATAGATGAAACAAGTACAGGATTAAGTTTAAGTATTAAACAAAAATTAAAAAGAGCATTTGCAATCATTTTAGGAGCTTATTTTGCATCGTTAGTTTCACTTCTTCCCCTTATGTGGGCAGGAGCAGGACTTCTTAAAGGATTTGCAATAACTACTATAATTGGGATTTCTGTAGGAGTATTCATAACTCGTCCTGCATTTGGTGAACTTCTGAAAAGGTTCAAGAAAGAATAAATGTTACCCAAATTTCATATTTTAATTGGGTTGCTTTTTTCAATAGGGTGTTATACTATCTTCTCTTTTGTAAGTTTGATTGGAGCAGGGTTAATCTTTCTCTCAAGTGTTTTAATTGATTTTGATCAGTACTTCTATTACATCTTCAAGAAAAAAAGTTTTAGTCTTAAAAAAGCGTATAATTGGTTTAAGAAAAAAGGGAAGCGATTTTCAGAAATTCCAAAAAATAAAAGAAAAAATTATGCCTTAAATGTTTCATTTTTTCATGGGTTGGAATGGGTTTTTATTTTTTCTTTATTTGGAAAGTTATTCAATAATTATTTTTATTTTATCGCAATCGGAATTTTCCTTCATTTAGTCTTAGATTGGATTAATTCTTTTAAAAAAATAGGTAGAATTTTTAAAGTTTCAATAATATTTGATTATTTCAATAATAAAAAGTTAAAAGAGTTTTAACTTTTTCTACAAATAAATTATGAAGAACCCTTTTTTTTCAAATATTTTAAAAGCTCTTTGTTGTCCCCGAGTTCTTCATAATTTAAATAATTACTTTCGATTTTCACTTTTGATAAAACCATTGAAATTTGTTTTCCATCGTCAACTTTGTAAAAATATATTTTCTTCCAAGAAAAATCGTTTTCTTTTGAAATTTTTCTGAGATCTTCATAAAAATTATGCCTTTCCCAATTTTCCATTAGGACAACAAATTTCTTTGATGATTGAAAAATATTTCTTAATGCATCCAGATGATTATTTCTTTTTTGAAGGTGCATTATCACTGTTTGAGTATAAATAAGTTCTTCCATTTTAGGAAGGGGAGAATTTGTGATGTCATGTACGAAGATCTTTGCAAATTTTTTAAGCTCAGGGTTTCTCTCATAAAGTTTTTTAATCTGGTTTTCTAGTAAATCACTACCGCTAAATTTAGTTTTTTTTAGATTAGCTTTAAAGAATATCTTTTTTAAATTTGAAAGGTGATCCCCTCCTCCACAGCCAACTTCAAAAATAGAAGTTGGTCGAAGATCGTATATAATTTTATACAATAATTCATGATTTGGGTGAAGGGGTTTTGGTAATCTTTTAATCCGAAGGTTTCTTCCTTCGACTAAAAAATCATTATCAGAAAGTCTAAGCGTGAATTGTTTTTCTCCTTCAATCATCTCACCTTCATAAATTTTGTGATATCTAGACCAAGTAAAATCGTCGCGATCAATTAAAAGATTTCTTAATTTACATAATTTGTGAATAAGATTCTTTTTCAGTTCGTTAACAAACATAAAATCATCTTATAGATTATTCTTTTTAAAGCTATTCTTTAAAAGATAAAATATAGGAAATTGAATAAGATTTAAAAAAGAATTATTCGTCTGAAATAAATGAGTTCAAATGAGTTAAATGAAACAATCAAATTGAATTTTGGTTTTTTGAAAAACAAGAAATTTCAGTGGGGAATTACGCTTTTTTTTCTTTTATTAATTTTAATAAGTTCTTTTTCAATAAGGCTTTCGGGTTTACCAAATTTAGTCGATAAAACAACTGGTCATTATGTTTTTGCAGATCCAGATGCATTTTATGAATATCGGGTT
>Ga0209728_1002104_pt1 | contig 10569 bp, 25 predicted proteins | sample RifGroD1_FD_183997 | JGI IMG/M metagenome (GOLD analysis project Ga0209728, IMG submission 183997) | Groundwater microbial communities from Rifle, Colorado, USA - Groundwater D1 (SPAdes) (version 2) | ecosystem: Environmental > Aquatic > Deep subsurface > Groundwater | place: Rifle, Colorado... | reverse complement strand
ATGGTGGATATCAAAAACACTTTATTGGTTTATCAGACAATGTAACATATGTGGTCGAGCAATTAAGAAGTAAAAATGTTGATAAATACAAATACACATTGAATTATAATCCCAAGATGTGGATTCCAATTACTGTAGATAAGATTGATTAAAGTGAAGGGGTGTATTGGTAAATAGGGGTGTGCGAAATGTCCACCCCTTAAAAAAGGAGGAAGTTTGAATGAGTGGAAGAGAGATTAAGTTCAGATTCTACAGCAATATTGAAAAGAAAATGTATGAAAACATGGGTCTTATTGGCCTTAATACCACATACGATAAAAATCCGTGTATATATTCAGCCGATAAAGTCGTTAAGGAAGATGGAGCAACTAGGTGTCAATACCTAAAAGATGGGCACTTAATGCAATTCACTGGCCTACACGATAACAAGCGAACCGAGGAATATCCGGGTGGGCAGGAGATTTTTGAGGGAGATGTATTCCCAAACCATTTCAATAGTAAAATCCTTGGAGTTGTTAGGTTTGGTGAATACGCCAATATGGGAGACGATAACCACGGTGGGCATGTAGGGTTTTTCATTGAATGGGGTAATGACGATATGCTCCGGAAGGACTTAGCTTATTGGGCGAAGGTGTCGAGCGTTATTGGGAATATTTATGAGAATCATGAGCTTATGGGTAGTAAGGTATGAGACTAATAATCCCTGCGTACTTTCAGGCACTCAATAAATCGGACAAGCTCACGGATTATGCGGTAACTAGTAATCACATGTATGTCATAGCAAAAATGGGGAAAAGAACAGTTCCAATTATTAAAAAAGAAGCAAAGGCATGGTACGAGTTATCTGCCTTAAAAGCTAAAGAATGGGTCAATCAAACAGGATGGGAAATTCCTCTTAAAGATCAACAAGTTGTCATGGATATTTGGTATTTCTTTAAGGATGAGCGCCACGCTGATGCCGGAAATTACCATAAGGCACTCGGAGATTTTCATCATGGGATTATCGTTGAAGACGACCGAAAATTATTATGGAGAGATCAGGATATCGAAATAGATAAGGATAATCCTCGTATCGAATTGGATTTTAGAATTGCAGGATTAAAGGTTATTCCTATTAAAGTTAATAAAAAAACAAATAAACAAAACAAGTGTTAATTTAATGGCAAACTTTTAATTTAAAGTGAAAAAGGTGGTAAATAAAATGAGTAAATGTCAATCGTGCGAACATTTTACCTATCGATGTGGAGTTAGTCTATCCCTGCAAAAAGTAACCGGAATAACCGGGCCAACTCATCCGACTTGTTACTGCTCGTTTTCTGGTCAGCAATGGCAAAGGCATTCCGGCGAAATAAGGAAGCCCATAGGAATAAAATGCGAGTACAAAATGCAAGCAATGCAATGTACGGAGTGCGAAAAAATATTGAAGAGTCCTAACGACATCTGGATAAAGCTGACAAAAGAAACTTTTATCTGCAAGAAATGCGGAAAGAAAAAGGAGGGCAAGAAAGAATGAAGCCAATATGTATTAACTGTAAGAAAAATGAAACATGCACCGGGGAAATTTGTCTCAGTGGAGAATGGTTTCAGCCAAAATACGAACAGTTTGTATCCTTTCCAAAACTCAATAACCTTACCCCAACGCTCGAATCATGCACCATGAAAGTACTTGAGGAAACAGGAGAGATTATGCAGCTATTGGGCAAAGGGCAGAGGAAAAGCGGAGAGAGCAAGAACTCCGTCCTTGTTATTGACGATACGGAGTACGGAGTCCTGCTTGCTTGCGAGGCTATGGATCTAGCTCAGTCTGCTGTAACGATGATGTACGAGGTGTGCAGACATTTTGGAATTATCGAGGAGAATGTCGTTAAGGCACATGAGGAGAAGTTGCTCGCAAAAGGGTATATGGTGGGGTCTTGACCATTAATACTATCCGAGCCTGGCTGAAGATCCTTAATGAAAAGTATCTAGCACTTGCTAATGTGGATGATCAAAGGAAAACCGAGGAAAAGATTAAATGATAAGAAAAATGCGAAACAATCTAAGTATTATCCTAATCGTACTAAGTGTTGGACTGTGGGCTACTAATAATTTTACTGATGCCATATTCGCCGGGGTAATGGGACTGTGCGTTAGAGACGAGAAGGGGGAATAAATATGAATATTTACGAAATCCGAAAAGCAGGACGAGAATACTGCCAAACTGAGGGTGGTGAGCATTACAAAGGTGCAGGAGTAGAGCCGATCGAACAAACAATAGCCGAGGGGAACGCAGAGGGTTTTTGTATTGGGAGCATTCGGAAATACACAGCAAGATTCAAAAAAACGCAGAACTTAAATGACCTGAAAAAGATCAGCGATTACGCTCATATATTGTGCGGAGTTAAGCTATCCGAGATGCATGAAATTAAGATTCCAGCTATGTCGCAGGAAGTGCAGCAGCAATTACAACAAGAAATTACTACTAATCGGGGGTGCATAAATGCTAATGGATAAAATTCGCGCAAAACTGGACAAGCGATATAACACGGATTTAACGGTAAAGCTGGCAGATTGCGGATTCACGGCCAGAACTTTCCATACCTTGAGGAAAGGAGGAATCGCCACTGTTGGCGATTTGACGAAGATGTCGTGGAAAGAGCTTGCCGGGATTAGAAATTCGACCAGGTCAACTTGCCAGGAGGTTTGCGATAAGTTGGAGGATATGGGGTTGGGGCTTAGAAAGGATGGAAAATAGTATATGTCAAAAATACATGCACTTAACCCAAGTGACGATACTAAAACACGCTGTGGGCTGAGGGTGGAGGATTCAATTGTTAGAAATATTACAGATAATACTCTTAGTGCTTGCAAGCGATGCCTTATAAATATCAAGTGGGAGGAAACCAATGAACCTAAAACTACGCCTAAAGCTTAGCGACATCCTAAAGCTGATATTCGGGGCTGATGTGATGATACTAGACCAGTATAATGGCAGTATATTGAGGGTGCAAAGGGGCGAGGATACTGGAATTTATAAGGGGCAGGAAGGGGAATAACGAGATGACAATACAGGAATTTGCGAAGATGCTGGATGGCCGGGAAATGGGAAATGAAACAACAGGAGAAGAAAGAAAACAAGCTGGGGAGCTAGGATTTGTCGTAGTCTTTGGGTACTCGGACGACAACGCCGAGTTCAGGGGGTATATAAATGACGAGGTTGGCTGCTATGAAGGCACTGAAATATTCCTAAACAAAGACGGTATTTTCGAGGAGTGTGGGGAAGAATGCAAATACTCAAAGACTGCCAAAGAAAAGTGTAAAGTCATTAAAGCTATTTGGGACAAAGAAGATTATTCGTGGATCTATGAAACTGATATTCCCCATGCAACATTTGACATCATGGAAGACGGGGAGAAGTATTGTCGGGGAATTGTGTTTGATATTAAGAGTTTGGGGGAATGAGGATGAAAAAAGCATTAGAAAATATAGCGATAGTGATAATATCGGTGGTTGTGCTGACTATCTTGGTTGGGTTGATTATTGGTGGTTGGTATCTGAAACTGAAGTTTATTAAGTGGGGACTAGGACTATAAGGAGGATTAAACCTTGCAACAAACAGAAAATAAGCTTAGACATCCCCCGTATTATTACGCTGTGATCTCCCGTCTAACGCGCTACAAGCCAAATCAGGACAGGATAGCGTACTTGCTTAGGGAACTATCCATGATGGGAGTTAAGACTACGCAGGTGTGTAGTGACATGCCGCATGGGAGTGGTACGTCGGATAGTACAGGGGATTTAGCGAGTAGGATAGGGGATCGGAAAAGGGAGCTTGTGCAGTTACAAAATGAGGTCGAGTTGATTGATTTAGCGGTGGGAATGCTGTCAGAGGCTAAGAAGCTCATAATAGAGGTAAAGTATTTACAGGAAAATAAGGATGATTATGCCCAAAGGGTGTTACAGAAGAATCACGGACTTAGGAGTAGGGATAGCTATTACAGATTGAAGGATGAGGCCATAGAGGGATTGGCTAAGATGATGGGGGAGGTAAGATAATTAGAGTGGATAGATGGAATAAGACACATTGCGACAAATGCAAAGTTGAGGTGGATAAGGGTGAAGGAATCTATGCCGAAGGTGGATTTATTCCACTACTCCGATTGCAGAATAGTACAAACACCAAACAATATTCATAACTAAAACCATTGGAATAGTACGGATTAACATGTTACACTCTAAAGGACAAAATAACTACAATCATAAATAAAGACGCGCATGGCTTAATTGTAGCCTTGACGCGTCTTTTCTAATTTTTGGGGGTGTGATATGAAATGTAAATATTGCACTCGTCAAAAGACTTGTTGGCAGAGGGACAAGCCGCCGAAGGATTGCAGTAGGTTTGAGAGGTTTGAGGATTCGAAAAGGTTTGATGTGCTTGATAAGGTGATGAGGCATAATAAAGGTGTTTGGATTGCTCACGGGTAGAGAAAAAGCCCTATTTCTAGGACTCTTCAATGTTGAATAGATAGCCTCTTAAAGCTTCTTTTATTTCTTGCAGCTTGGATAATACCTTATCCTCATCCATCCAAGAATCGTCACTGTAGTAGGAATTGGCAGAGTAAATCTTGTGTACGTTTTGGGTATGCTCCTCTGATTTCGAAGGGAATACTCTGACATCTATCGACTTGACATGGCCGGAGAAGTCAACGAATGTGCATAGCTCGGTGTTCTCGTTAATCAGGACAGCGAGGGATATGATTTCCATTACGAGTTTGTAGTTTTTCATGCGTTATCCTCCTCAAAATATTTAATTCCCCATCTCAATTCAAGTGCCTTTATCGCGGTTCGCCTTAATCTTTCATCCATGTAATAAGATTTGTCCATTGTATCGATCTGTTCCCCTTCTTCGTTCGACCATGAATTACCAGACCAAAGGCTGAATGACCAATACAATGCTGCTCTGTGACCGCTACTAAAATCGGTATCGAATATTTTGTTCCACTTGATTTCGCGGCGTTTTTGATTGACGTGCTTCAGTGTTTTACTGCGGAGTTCGGAGTCGGAAGTTAAGATGAAGATCGTGCTGTACCATTCGGAGTCGGTGATTAGTTTACCTGGGCAGAGGGATTTAAAAGAGTCTAGGTGTTCTTGGTTGTTAAACATGTGTTTCATCCTCCTTTTATTGATTACGAAACTTTGATTATTTAACCTTTCCCCATGCACAAAACTTTTTGTTGCAAATGTCTTTTAGGCAACAGGTTTTACAAACTTTAGACATAGATCGTTCCTCCTTACGCCGATTTAGCCCGGCTTGGCTTTAGGTTAAATTACGATCTATCCGCAAATGCCCCGATGGGTAAGCCTTTGTCATCCTCGCTCTTTATGAGTCTGATTTGCATAATGCGATTTGCATAGGTGAGGTCGTTGGCTTTCTTGTACTCCTCGGTTACGGTGAAATGGACATCTGCGAATAGACTGCCGAATCGGTTGGATAGGTTAACGCTGGTTACGGTGGAATCCTGGGGTAAGTAGAATTTTATGAGTTCATCGAGGTTGGCGTTTGATTCTTGAAAGTTCATCTTAATTCCTTCTTTCATCTTCTTCGTTCGCTCGTATACCTCAACGTGTTTGAGATCCGCGAGCGAGGGAAGAAAATTCCCTCTATGATTGCTTTTCCGCTTCAGCCATTGCTTGGCGCAGGAACTCAATTTTGCTTATATGGAGGCGGTTACAGATTGCTTCGAGACGCTCTTTTTCCGAGGGAAAGACATCGAATTTTAGAATCACTTTAGCTGCCATTGGCCACATACCTCCTTAAGATTTGAAATAATCCTTGATGTTCTGGTAATTGCTTCCGATTACCATTAAAACAAATTCTTCTTCAGCTTCAAAGCTTCCGCCAGCCTGACCGTTAGAAAACATCCAAACGCCGTTTTGGTTATCTCCCGAGTCTTCGAAGTTCAATACTCCTGCGCCATAACCGAATCCGCCATTGCACTTAAGGTTAATAGGTTCGAAGGTATGGCGATTCTCGATTTTATGCTTAAGTTCTATTGCATTAGATTTAATCATTTGGAAAACTCCTTTACGCCTCGATCCCCTTTGTGATCCGCAAGCAACTTGTTTGATTGATCTTAGTATATACGATACGTAACGGAATGTAAAGGGGTAAAATGAGATATTTGTTAAATTCTTTTTAGGAATGATCGCTTTATAGAAGGGAAGTATTCTGAGCCTGTTGTTAATCCTTTTGGAAGGAATGCGTTAGAAGGATTAGTAAGGGGCTTAGGTGGAGTCATGGGGGTTGTGAGGGGATAAGGAAAGACCACCTTATTTGGTGGCCTTAGTTCGGATGTAGTCTGATATTGTTTGCCCTGATGCTATGGCTAGTTGGCGTATGGTTTCCCATTCTGCGTCTGTCATGCGGATCGTGCGGTTAGTGGCTTTTTCTGAAACTGGTTTGCGGCCTGCTCCGGGGCGTTTTCCTCCACTAGTCATTAATTAATCCCCCAGACTTTAATAACCAATCTAAGAGGTTTTGAGTTGCGCTAATAACCTTGTCGTTAGTTCCATAACGCAATATGTAATCTGGTTGCAATCCCACATCTTTGCGAGCGGATCTAAACTCTATAACCTCAAACTTCATACCGTTAACAGTGCCAATAAACTTATCGCCTACATTAATCATGCGCGCTTGCTCCTTTCGCCGGGTATTGGCTCCCGGCTGGCCTTATGGATTAATATTCTGCCTTGATACCCCGGATGTGATCGGCTGCTTTCTGCGCTTGACTTGCTGCGAATACTACGAGCTTGGGATCTCCCTTTAATACTCTAAGCCATGATGAGACATAAGATGCGGAGTTTTCAAAGGTTGCTTGGTCAATTCCTGCGACCGTACAAAGCATCGCTGCTCCAATCTCTGCGACTAATTCTTCCTTAGAGTAGGTTTCGCTTCCGAAAGCTGCAATCCCAGTTATCCCGGCCCGGTTCAATCTCGACTTATGTCCTGTGCTATGTACCATTTCGTGGAACATGGTGGAATAGAACTCTTCGGGGTTGTTGTAGTCATTAATATCTGGTACACTTATTGAGTCATTGGAGGGTTGGTAGAAGGCTTTACCTGGCGCGTAGCTTATCGGAGGGCAATTCCGGTAGGCTTCTTTTATTTGCTCGGCTGATTCAATCGGGTTATGTTCGTTGGCTACTGCTTCTTTGCGCTTGGACTTCATTCCTTCGACCTGGGTGTTGATTTCAAAGACCGTGAAGTAGCGCAGGAAGGGGATTTTCTTATCGGGATCTGATTCATTCTCGAACATTTTCCAGAATACTACCATTTGGCCTTTAGCTCCTTTTTTTACCTTGCCACCTGATTCCTTGATTTTATTGAAGGTAGCATATTCGCCGGGTTCAAGTAGCATTGCATTGATGCCGCGATATTCTCTTTGGGTATCCCAAGCTACTGCACCGGATGAGTTCCAAGGTTTATGCCAAGGGATAACACCTGATTCTAATTTTTTAATGATGCGTTCAGTTACCATTTCGTAGACATTTTGCTTCGGTGCTGATTGGGCTGACTTAGTGGTTGCTTTAGCCATTGTTGTTTCCTCCTCGTTATTTTTGTTCGATGGAATAACAATAACATAGCTCATTGAATTATGCAATGGCATTTATCAAATATTGTTAAGTTTATTTTGTCTTTGCGTTGCTCTATATAAGCAATGTTTTAAAAGTGCTATTAAGTCATTGAGTAGATTGCTATCGGATTACTTAGTAGTGGGCTTAGGGTTGATTGTAGGGCTTGCGGTGAGATATTAAGGAGGTGTGCTGGTTATATGTTTATAAGAGATGAATCATTTAACGATGTACTATGTAAAATACATGTAGAGCTATTAAGGATACAAAGTATTGGAGATCCTTATCAAACTGGGTTAGAGTTGAGTAAATTGATATATGCGATTGGTTTTACGATAGATTTAACGGACTTTATTATCACCGGAATACCTATTGACGATGAGAAATGAGTGGCGATAAACATGAGTGTTAAGAGTTGGGTTAAATTTGATATGAAGATGTGTATGGTATCTGCTTTATTTCTTAGCGTTGGGTTGATTCATGATTTAGTGGTGCGGGTATTTGGCGTTGGGGCTTATTGGATTTGGTAGATTAGTAGTAATTTAGTTATTAGTATATCAAGTAGATATGGCTCGTTTGTCAGCGAACAACTATGTTATAGGATGGTGATTAGTATGGCGGCTGCAGTGGGTAATAAGTATGCGTTGGGTAATAGGGGTGGAGAAAAGAATCTAAAGTTTCCTTCTGTAGAAGAGTTACAAACTAAGATAGATGCTTTTTTCGACTCTTGTTTCGAGATAGATGCTGAAACAGGAAAGAAGATACAAGTAGAACCTTTTACTATTACCGGGTTGGCGTTGGCGTTAAATGCTAGTAGAGAGGTTTTAATGAACATTCAAGATGGAACTAGTGAAGGATATACAAAAGAGCATCGTGACACTATCGTTCGTGCGAAGCTCAGATGCCACAATTACGCCGAAAAGCAGCTCTTCCAAGCCAAATCTCCTCAAGGTGCCATCTTTGCCCTCAAGAACTACGGCTGGAAAGATGTCCAAACAGTAGAAAACACCGGCCCCAACGGCGGCCCTCTGCTCATCCAGGCTGTCTCTGCATACTCAGATGAGGATCTTAGGCTCATGGCTGAGATAATGGAGAGAGCGCAAATTCAGGGTGAGGTAGTGGATATTGAGGCTAAGGAGTAGTGGCAACGTGCGGAGTAAATCCCCACGTTAAATGTCCGTCAGTGGTGGATTTTATCCATTCTATTCTCATTTAGAGGGCATTATCAATAGCAAACCGCTGTGATCCGCCTATAGGTTGATTGTGAATGTGCCAGAATACCCTTGTGTCACATTCGCGGTAGCTGGCTGTTATGATTGGTAGATGCCATGCCGAGTGTAGCTGTTGCTTTGGCTGGATGGCATCTGTTGTGCTGCTCCTTTGGCTTATACTCTTTCTCTGCTGTCTGGCTCTGCTGTGACCGGGCTGTTGTGATCCCGGAGTGCTGAGGTAGTGCCAAATCCTGAATTTAGACCCTCCCCCTGGGCACGAACTGACAGCCGGGTAAAGGGGTGATCTGTGTATATATCTCTATAACTAATCATAATCAATTTCTATATAAAGAATAATCTCCATAACACCTCATAACTAATTCTGCTAGGAGCTGATTCATATGTGCTACAACAATAACTACTGTCCACCTGAGGGAACATATATGCAGTGCCAACAATGTCCGTATTGGATACAGGATTAAATCTATACCCCCCATACCATTGAAGCATCTGAGTACCTTTAAACAAAGCTACCCACCTCTTATATATTTATGAGGGTTTTTTGGCATGCCTTACATCAGGAGGTGATACAACCTTATGAGAAATAAATTTGCAAACATAGAGACTGGAGAAATCCATTACCAAAAGTCTGAACGATTTATAAAGACAATGTTGGAGGTGTGGAGATACGTGAATAAGAAAGATGTTTTTACCCCTGCTGAAGAAAAGACATTGCATAGGCTGTCGATGTTTTTGCAACTGAATACGAATGCGGTTGTAGCACCTAATGGAGATTATATGGGTATAGAACAAATGGCAGACGAAACAGGTATTGACCGTTCCAATATTCGCAAGGTAGTTAAATTGCTTATGAAAAAGAATGCCTTTGGATTATGGAAGAGTGGAGATAAGGAAATTTATTATATGAACCCCTTTCTGTTTCAGATGGGAGAAGTGCCCGCCTACCTTTTTAACTTGTTTGATTCTGAGTTCCATAGACGCTGTAAGATTGATCATAATCTAATGGCATTTAAGGCTGGTAAAAAGGTAACTTCGATTTTAACTAACAAACAGATAAAGAACGCCGTATAGGTATAAGAGTAAGAGTTAGCCGAAATGAAAAAAGTACTCCTATCCTTACTGCTGCAAGGGTTTGATGCCATTATTTTTTGAGGTAGAATTACCGCACTTCTGAGGTAAATTTACCTCATTTTTAATGTTAATAATTAAAGGAGATTGCAAATGAAGCTAGAAGATATGGAATCTTGTTCAGTAACAGAGTATGAGTTCAGGGAGGGTAGGGGGTTGTGTAGAAAGTGTATGATGTATGCAGTTTGCTCTACCGCCATGAGTCCTAACGCCAAGGAGTTAGTTGATAAGGCTATGGATGAATTGGGAATGAAAGTTTAATCGTTTCTCTTATTATCATTCTTTTTAAATAAAACCCTTGATTCTACCATGTTTTAACCTTGTCCATCGTTAAGGACAGGCAATGAGTTTATAGGCGTTCTGTTAAACGTAGTAAGCAACGTTAAATATGAACATGAAAAGGAGAATTATTTAAGGTGGTATTTCAGTTTGTGATTTTATTTTGGCTCCACTTTATCGCTGACTTTCCATTACAAGGCGAGTTCCTTGCAAACTTCAAGGGTAAATACGATTATTTACTTTTCGCTCATTCGGTTATTTGGACAGGAACGATTACAGCAGGGCTATTCCTAACCGGTAATTATGATTTGTGGAAAGT
>Ga0209728_1002103_pt1 | contig 10574 bp, 13 predicted proteins | sample RifGroD1_FD_183997 | JGI IMG/M metagenome (GOLD analysis project Ga0209728, IMG submission 183997) | Groundwater microbial communities from Rifle, Colorado, USA - Groundwater D1 (SPAdes) (version 2) | ecosystem: Environmental > Aquatic > Deep subsurface > Groundwater | place: Rifle, Colorado... | reverse complement strand
TCCTTTTTCTTTAAGTCTGGCATTTTTCTCCTTTTCTTGTTTTCTTCCTTTTTCACTTTGTCTATATGTTTTTAATGTTTCTTTAAAATTATCATAATTACCAAGAATATTTATATATGCCTTTTTACTTCCGCATTTTTTACATTCTGGATGTAGATGATCTGTGCTATTCTTTTCATTATAGTAAAAATATTCCGTTGTTGCAGGAAACCAAGGGTCTTCTTCTGGGAAAAATATTTGATGCTTATTACAGAATTTATGATCTACACCATTTATTAGTTTGTGTTCCTTATTAAATTTCTCTTGTCTTTTTCTATCAATTGTCGCTTGTTGTTTTACTGTTGCCATTAATTCATCCTTCTATTATTTTGTATTATATTATTTATCAACATTACAAAATAATAGCTATGTTTTTACGTCCTTCACTTTATTTATATCAATTATTCTCCTTTCTTAAAATTTATTTTTATCGTTCATTTCATTGTACCACATATATTATTTATTAGTCAAGCATTAATTTTTAAGTAAAATTATCCCATAAGTTATAGGTTTTATTTGGTTGACTGAGTGCAAAGAAAAAAGACCATTGTTGGCCTTTTAGGATTTAAAAATATATTTGCCAGAATTTTTTAATTTCCTCGGCATTCCCGAATCTTCTTTTTTCTCCTTTAATCTTTCCCTTTTTGTATATAAATAATTGCATTGATTGATCATTATAAATATTGGTATTTTGAGAATCATATTGGTATCTTATTATTAATTCTGCGAAATATTCCGTTTCGCTTATTTCTTCAAAAAATACAATGCTATCAGAATTGAATTCTCTATTTTTGTCTTCGACTGCTTTCATCAATGTATTTTTAATAGTGTTAATGGTCTTCTCTTGGCTTTTTGTCATTTTAAAACCTCCTTATGTAATTACTAATTATAATACTAAAAATAATATACTTTGTCAATAATTATATCTTAATTCAATCCAATCAAATGGGCATTTGCTTTGATAAATTGATTTTAGAAATGCGCTCATAGAAGGGTTTTAGAAAGACAGAAATAGTGTTTTAAGAGGTTTAGATTGCTTTTAGGTGAATTAATATTGGAAAAGAAAAAAAGAAGCCTTTTCAAGCTTCTACAATCTCACTATTTCCTATTAATCCATTATCTATAAATTTTGAATTCCTAAATATCTCTGCTTCTTCCTTAGTATTAAATTTATATGCTTGATTTTTATCAGTTCCAGTGAGTACCCTATAAGCTTCGAGAAAACTATTGAATTCAAAGTAGTATAGATATTTTGGAATTTTACCTTTCAAGTTTTTAGGGTTATAAATCATTTTTTCTGCATCAATATTATAAGTAAGAATATAACCTTTATTATTCAATTCAATCAACTCCTAATAAAATTATTTTACTACCTTAAAAGCATACTGGAATTCTCTCCTATTTGTTTTCTCATATGTTTCCCGAACTACGCCTTTTAAGTTTTTAATCTCATCTCCTACACTATATGTATTCTTATCAGATTTTACACAGAAGTAACATTGAATGCCGTTGTGATCCCTAAGCGCAACATTTGTTAGAATAGGGAATACATTGACTGAGTAAACAGTGCCAGATACTTGGATTTTGTCTTTTGCATTAATCATAAGTGATAACCTCCTTAAATTTAACCATAATGAATTATAGCATTAAAAGAATGATATTGCAATTATTATTTTACACTTTATATACCAAATAAAACAAGAGTTTTAAATGTTTGGACAAAAGAAAAGAACCATTACTGGCTCCTTACATTCCGTATAGTTGTTCAAATAATCCTCTATTCAAATCAACCTCATTGAATTTCTCTTGATATATTCTAAGTTCACCATGTTTAGTTACTGCCGATTCTAAAATATATTGACCATCAATTAATTTTAGCACTAAGAAAGACATTCCTTCCTCATCATGCTCCGCTTTGATTGCATCAGGATCTTTGAAGGTATCAATAATATTTTTAATCATTTCTTTCGCCCCTTATTTAATATGTAATTACCTATAATTATAAACATATTGAGCGCAATTACAATAGCAAAACAGAAATTTTATTTAAGCATTATTTGTGGCCTCTATTATGCTTTAGTGGTGTATTTGTATTAGTGTAGGATGTCTGAGGGAATAGAAGGCATTGTGGAAGGTCTGGAGGGATTATATAGACATAAAGAAAAAGAGCCATTTCTGGCCCTTAAATTTTTATGCTATTATTGCGACTCTCTCATTGTCTGATTTTCTGCTTATCCAAATATGATTGCCACCTTTGCCGATGTGATGTTCTCTAAAGTTACAACTTTTAACTTCTTCCCATAATTCTTCGACCTTTGTATCATTGTAAAGGGTAATAGTCTTTTTAAAAGCTTCTACTATTTTAATGTCCCTGTCGGTTGCGTTGCTTTCAGTTTTAATTTCTAACATTTGCAATTCCTCCAATAATTTATATTTGATCTATTAAGTAAGATTATAATGGATGGATAGCTCAATGTCAAACTATTTTATTTTAAGTTTTAAGGCCCGTGGACAGGGATGTAAACGGTTAGATATAGATTAGAGGGAATTATGTATTAAGCAAAGAAAAAAGAAGCCGTGAAGCTCCTTTAATGATAATTTTATTTTTAACTTTAATCCTCCAATAATCCAAGATCAATAATTTTATCATCTTTTATGTTTTCCGGCGTGCCATTACTATCGACTGAGCAAGAAAACCATTTGTCTTTTACATTGTCTGCAGTAAGGGCTGTAAAGGCTTCGCCATTTTCATTTTGAAGTGTTGTATGATAAGTAGAATCTGATGGATTATAGGTGCTTTGTGTGGCTAGTGCTATCATTGTGTAGGATGTATCAGAGCCAGGTTGGATTGAGGGTGAAGCTGAAGTTGTTAGGATGGAAGATGTTAAGATGGATAAGGAAAGGGTTAAGATAGATAATAATTTTTTCATTTGGTTGACCTACTTTCTTTTATGTATTTGATTGATATTAATTAGTATTATATAGATAGGATAATAGATTGTAAAGTATTTTATTTTATGCTTTATGAAAAAGAAAAGATTATTAAAAGTATAAATTCAGTCATTGAGCGAATAGCGAAATGCTGACATACGTTCCTTAGTCACTGTATTTGTTTGGGATTATAATATTAGGATTTAAATAAATCTAATCAAAATTAATAAATTTGATAAATGCTATTTTGAGCTTGTCTCAAAATTGAAAGGCTGCTGCAAGCTAATATTAGAATTTAATTTGATTATTTGGATTAGTCAATTATACTATATTAAGGGTTCGTAATTCGTCACGAATAACTATATATATATTAATATAGATATTGGTGACGAATTAGAATTATTTCTTAATTATATGATTAATTCGATTAATCTTTATTAATTCTATATTTAATTCATTAACTATTTTTTGGACAATATCATCTTTCCATAGTCTACTAAAATTAGTTGGTTTAAATTCTATTTGTTCTAATAAATCATTAACTGGATATTGCTTATTAACATCTAATAATTTAAGTAATTCAATAAATTTATTACAATAACTATTTTCTTTTCTCTCCTTGCTATCATATTTCTTCACTTTTTCCTTATGTAGTTTAAAATTAACTACATTAACATCTTTTAGTTGTTGAATAATAACATTAACAATTTCAGAGTCACCATTAATCAAATAAACGTCTGCTTTATCCTCTATGTGACCAGTTCCCCTATTAATTCTTTTAATTCCTTGATATATACTAGATATAATATCAGTTTTTCTTAAACTTTCTAGAGTCTCATTATATTTAAATCCCATGTTTTTATTGATTTTCTGAAATTTAAATTCCTCTTCTGTTGGAATTTCATTAGTATAAAGCATATACATGAATATGTAATAGGGTGCTGGCATTACCGGAGTATGAATAATAAAGCATTTATTGAAGTCTTTCCAATCATTTTTACCACGCATATTCTGAAAATTGCTATATTTAATATTTTCTAGATGTATTAATTTATCACTGTAATTATTATTTATATTTGCGATATCTTCCTCCAATCCTAACACTAGAATATTGTCTGTATCGGTGCATTCTTTGATAATCAAGGCCACAATATCCTTATAAAAATTATCATCGTTATGCTTTGCAGTTTTGGTTGAATTAGTGTTAGAAATATGGATAGTCCAATTATTATGAGGGAAAATACGTTCTGCTTCATTCAGTTTGAATTGATTTCCTAGTTTGTATAGTTCGTGGAATTTTGCTGAAGCATCAAGAAGTATATTATTGTCGAGAAAGAAATACTTTAAGTCATCATCAAAAGTATATAATGTTTTATTAGATACTAATACTTTAGGATTGTTAAAGTATTTCTTTAGTATTTCAAGTTTATCTAATAATTTAAGTTTATTTGTAAATATATTCTGGCTATAACCCAAATGAAATTCATAATTATTAGTAAAAGGAGTCTCATTGACCATTAATTTTAACATATCAATTGCTTTTTCTATTTTAGTGTTATTAAATTCAAAATATCTTAATGTTTTGTCGTGACATTGATCTTTCTTTATGATTAAATCTGATATGATTCTATTGAATGCAACTTCAAGATCAATATACATATTCTCCTCAGCATCTTGATATTTTAAACCTCTTAGGGTTCGCCTAATAATGTCAATGTCAGTATCTCCTAGTGAGTCCATTTCTACCATATTTAATTCTTCATCTATGATTAAATTTGTACGCTCCGCTATGTAATATTTGCGTTTATGATAAGGATCTTTACAGAGTTTTTTATACATTGCATGAGTAATTATTAATACTTCATACTTTTTAAGGTCTTTTTCATATCTTTCCTTGTTTTCAGAATTTTCATCTTTAGCCATATTTGGTTTGAATTTATTAAGTTCAATTGCAATTAGTTTTCCTTCATCAATAAATTTTGTAACAATTAAAGTTTTTACAGGTTTATTATTTAATGCTTTAGTTGTTGCTGAAAGTTCCTTTAATGCTTCAATAATTGTATGAGTTTTACCGATTGCTGCTTCACACATAAAGACATTAAATAATTCTTCAATTTTAGTGAATATACTATTATTCATTATCCTACTCCTTAAAGGTATTAGTTGTTCGTGGGCTTGTAGGTTTAGTGTTTGCAATATTGATTTTGTAGACATCATTAAAAGTATTATTCCTCCAATCGTGAAATTCTTTTATAGCTTTTTGTAATTCAGGACTATTAGAAAATATGAATACATTTAAATTTGGATTATCCCTTGATTGCTCCATATTATGTAATTTAAACCCTTTGAGCATAAAGAACCCACATAATTGCTGTGATTTGCAAACAAAAACTGGTGAATATGGTTTTGAATAGTTGGCGTTATTCATTGATAATTAACTCCTTTTAATTTATTTTGTAAAATATTGTCTAGGAAATAAATTTGAATATTCCTAGAAGTTCATTATAGCATTTGTAGAAATGATTGTCAAACTTTATTTTATGGTTTGTTTTTGTTGTGATCGGGAATATGGGAATTGATAAGGATAATTGATAATTATTAGGATTATAGGATTTGAGATTGTTTAGAATGTATGGATGATATGTGCTAGGATTGATTATAAGAGGGGTTATAGGATTAGTTGTGGGATTTATAAGGGGAATAGAAAAGAGACTCGTTAAGAGCCTCTTGAGGGATTAGTTAGATTTTATTTATATCTAGGACAATATCCAAATTCTAAAATCTTATCATTTATTATTTCCCTGAATTTTTCTATACCTCCTAAACTATTGATTCTACATTCCAGTGCTTCCGGTGATATATTGCCAGTGAATAATTTCATGCCTGTTTTACCTTCTGAAATGTTTGTTCCATATTTGTCTGTGAATTTAAACAAATCTAAATCATATGGATTAGTAAACTTTTTAGCTTTTTCAATTATGGAGTATTCTCCATTTTCAAGTTTTACATAATATTCTTTTGTCTTAATCATTTTTATACCTCCTAAAAATTAAGAAGCTATAATTAAATAGCTTCTATTCTTATTACTTTATCATAATCATTTACATATATTTTATATTGTTTTCCCTTCTTAACTTCCTTCTGGAATTTTTTGATGGGGTATGTATAGCCACTTTTTGTAACAGCTATTAGTTCATTTTCAAATTTTTTGATTATTACAAGTTCTGTGCTATTTACTTTTTGACTATTGCCATTCTTTAAGTAATCGGCAAAAGTTTCTTTGTATTCTGCCTCAGTGTACATTGTGAACATTGAACAGCCAGTAACTATTTGCTTTGCCACTGTGATTCCTCCTTAATTTATCCATCAATGTATTCTATCATGATAAATATAAAACAGTCAAGGTTTTATTTTATATTAGTGTTTACCGATTGCCGTATTGATCAGTAAGATTATAAAGGATACTAAATTAGTTGTGAGAAGTCACTAGAAGTCGTTTAAGAGGTTTAATAATGTTAGTGGTAGAAATAGAAAAAGAGGCTTTATTTTGCCTCTTTAAACAATATTATATGATTTCCAATTATTATCCCAAGGTTTGATTTCCTCTTTTAAAAAATCACGCTCGCTGTTATGAAAGATTAGAGGGTTATTTAATGTTACCTCTAAAGCTTTAAAATTGCCTTTGAATTGCCCGAAGAATCTAATCATAGTTGGTGCAATTATAAAAAATCTTTCTGCTATGAATTCGCCTTCAGGGATAGAAAATATTTGATTTCCTTCTATTCCATACGTTGCCATAATTCCATTAATTCCTCCTTTGTGTAATCATTATAATAATAATTTTGTTCTTCGTCAATGTAATAAGAATCGTCGCTGTTATATTCCCATGCTGTTATAGCGTATTTATTATGAGTAGTACCACGTTTGATATAGGGTTTATAAGGTCTGTTGGCGTAGGTGTATTCATATGGAACATAAGAAGAATTTGAATAAAATATACCATCATCTTCGATGAAATCTCCTATTAGGGAAAAACCATCTTTGTCTAGTATAGTAAATTTAGAATAAGTTTTCTCATAGGGAGAATTGTCTTTTAATTGATCTTGTGGCACTTGAGAAAGAATATCTTTAATGAATATTTGAGTATCAGATAGATCATGTTTGTTTGGATTGCTACAAAAGGATATAACTCCGTTATGGACTATGCCTGTATTTGTTATAAAGTTTAGAGCTTGCAAATCTTTTATTTTTTTAGATACAGGAAATGGATGGCAATTTTTCGAATTAATTGAACCTTGTGTAGCATAACGAAAATGTATCACTAGGTCGCTGTTATAGAAGTTATCGGCTGTTATAGAGGTTATGGCAGAATAGAATGATTCGAAGTCCATGAAACCCTTGGCAATGGTTATAGTGTCGCTGTTATACTCATTTTGAGGATTGTTATACATAAATCCTACTCCATGAGGATTAGAACTGAAACATTTAGATAGGATTTGTTTGGAAGGTAATCGTTTACCGGATGGTTTGACTACAATAATACACATAATAAATTCCTCCTAATATTTTAATAATTATTTTAAGTTTTTAGATGGTTAGACCTTCATGAACAAAATATGCGTTGCTGTTATAGAATATTTCAGATTTTAAAATAATGAGTAAGCATTCCTTGATAGTATATTCCTATGCTGTTATACTAGTTTTGTTATAGCAAAATTGAGAGTTCCTTGTCAACTATACGTGGCTTGAATGATGCCGAATGATAAGAAGAATGAAGGTTATTTATAATTATTATTTAATTTTATTTTGTTCAAAATTTTTTATAAGGTCTGGCGAACTTTGAACAAAATAAAAGACTACACCTTTTTATAAGCATAGTCGTATTTGACTAGTTTACCGAATAACGCATTTGTTACTCGTTTATATTTATTTTAGTCTGCTCCTTGACTATTAGCTGATTTTTTGATGGTTGATAGGAGATAACAAGCGTCTTACCTTGAAGTAATAGTGCTATGATTTTTTTGAGTTGAGAAGGTGTTATCATACTGCCACACCTTCTTTACTTTCAATGATTTCCCGAATGATGCAATAATCCTTTAAATATGTATAAGATGTACTATTTTCAATGAGAGTTGAAAGGTGTGAAATGTAGAGTTCGTTAATAGAGATATTAACTGAGGATTTGACAAGAAGGTCTACAAGTTCAATGGTAGCATATAGTGTTTCTAGTTTGAGCGTTCCACGGAATAGCCGGAATTCGACTGTATTGCTATTCTGCAAATTTACTGCCATATAGCGACCGGAAGATTTCCCTTCTTCTAAAAGTTCAATAGCAGTATTCTTCTCAGAATATCTCTTAGCCCACCTAGAAAGTTGAGTCTCAGTTCTACGACTAAATTTAACCATGTCCGTCCAACTGTTATTGACTAAGAATAAAAGTTTAGCAATGTTCTTTTCTTGTGAGTCATAGTCTAGCCCGAAAGCTTTCCTTGATACATGGATGTGTAGTCCACAAGTCTCAGCATCGTGTGATTGAAAATCGTTATTCTTTGCAGTTTGAAGGACTTCAACCCACGGAAAATTATTTAAGTGATAATCTAAGGAGCATGGATGTGTAACTATTTCCACACCTTCGTTTAAGCTGCCATCTTCTTTAAGATAAAAAAGGTCTTCATTGTCTGACAGGTCAAATAGTTCTTCAGCATAGTCTGACATATTGTTTCCTTTGTCTGTTTCAAGTTCTAGACCATATTGTACAAGTGAGTGACCATGAAAGATAGGTGATGGCTTAAATGAATAGTCGTGTATATGGTCATTTTCTTTGTGGTTAGAATAGCAAGACTCACAATATGTTTCCCCTGTTTCCTCTGAGTAGCACATATAGTCTGAATTGACCCATTCACCACAATCAGAACAAATGTAATAGTTTTCTGAGCAGGAATCACAATAAGAAGTATTATTTGAATCAGTGTGTATACTTTCAAAGTATTCACCGCAATCATCACATTTAGTTAAACGTCTATCGGCACAATCACTGCAACAATACTCTGTATAGTTTCTATCTGATGTGTAAGAGATAATATCATCGTTAGGTGTAAAGTCTCCGCAGAACTCACAAGAGATAAAGAGTTCGCTTGTGCAGTCTTCGCAGTAACATTCATTGTCGATAGTGTTAGAGTCTTCTAATTCAATTTCGCAATCACAATTGCAGCAGGTAACTAGTTCTTCGTTCATATGTGTATTCCTTCTTTCTTAAATATAATAGACTACACTAATATTATAGCATTTATATAGTAGGAAGTATATTTATTTATGTATTTATAGCGTGTTTTTAGCTTGTATTTATTGTTTGTAGATATTTTATTTTATTATGGTATTATATTGTTTTGGATATGATATGATCGTATGATATAGAGTTATCTGTATTAGTACAATATGTTAATTTATTGTTGTGTTGTAGTGTAGCAAATTGTATGCCAATGTAAAATATGAGTAGGTTGGAGTTATAAATGTAAAAATAAAATTATTGTGTAAGAGCGTCAAAAAGGGGCTTTTAAGACGTTTGGAGTTTTGAGGTATATGTAAGCATAGTTAATTTTATTTTAGGGTTATTACGATATGTGTAATATAGTACCCTACGTGGGTATAGTAGTTTTGGGATGGGAGGATACCCCTTGAGGGTATAGTGATGTATAATAGATTATATTTATGGATATGTGTATTAGTTTATTATAGTATAGTGGAATGGTATGGATTAATAATATAGTAAGATAGTAGGTATTAATGTATAGTGTAATGATGGGTATTGATGTTGAGTAGTTTAGTTGGTATTAAATCATAGTAGTTTAGTATAATATAGATTTGTTTATAGTTGAGTATAATAGTAGGATATAATTCCGACTGTTTTAGTATGATATAAATACTTCAAAGAATTCGCCAATGTTATAAGATCCGACAATTTGAGCGCTATAACGCACAATGCAGTAATGCCCATAAATTGCTTCATTCTCTCTGTATTCATTCCATTTTCTACGATCAAATCTATTCGACAAATCATTCCCGACTGCAGCCGATGCAATGCCAGGACATTCATCAGATCATAATTATCTGCCACAAATTCCCCCTTCTAACCTCTTCAAACATCCCGAGTATAATTATAACCCTCATTTCTCCTCCAATGTTACACATTCCCATTCAGTCACATTCAGATAATTGCAAGATTCAAGCTATAGGCGGTGTTCAAGGTTTATTGTTTCAGTCAGATAACTCATGTCTAGTTTGTCATAGTCTTAGCCTATAGCAAAAACCAGTGCTAACATTTACTTTCAAAAACCATGCCAATAAGGGGCGTGGATTTACAAAAACACAACTTTTTATTTCGACAGTATTCGACACAGTACTTCTTGTCACATCGGAAATTTATAAACGATGTGCGAGTACACTACCATTTCAATTCTCACACTAAACTAAAAATTATAACACGAAAACAATCCAATATCACACTCGCTATTTCTTCGATATAAATCCACGCCACACAACAATAAACTTGGGCCTACGCTTTACATACATTACCAAAAATATACTTACCCAATACACTCTTAATA
>Ga0209728_1002102_pt1 | contig 10576 bp, 22 predicted proteins | sample RifGroD1_FD_183997 | JGI IMG/M metagenome (GOLD analysis project Ga0209728, IMG submission 183997) | Groundwater microbial communities from Rifle, Colorado, USA - Groundwater D1 (SPAdes) (version 2) | ecosystem: Environmental > Aquatic > Deep subsurface > Groundwater | place: Rifle, Colorado... | reverse complement strand
AGATGATTTTTCCAATGTCAAAAAAATTGACTGCAATGACTTAGAGGAAATGACTAAATATATGTTTCAACTCAGACAACGCAACATGCATAATATAAACCTTTATACATTAGTAGAAAATAATGGCAGTTGGATTATGGAAGACCACGCGCAACAATGTGAATGTTACAGAGATACTTTACAGACTGAAAAAACTCACAAACGAAATCGGGAATTAACTGAAAATATGGAAGAAATGCAAAAGGAATTAGATTTATATAAACAATTCATAGCTCAATACAACGCCACAAAAGAGTTTGAAAAATGGAAGAAGGAACAAAACAGTTGTACTTATTATTATAGATTAAGACCTCCGGCTCCTGGTTGTCAACCATCGAACGGAATGTTAGAAATGAATGGAGATAAAACAATCCATAATAATAAAGAATACTGGGGATCTTGCACTTATGATAGAGAATTGACCGATAAGGAACTTTATGAATATGACTTAGATAAATAAAAATAAACACACTTAAGGAGTTTTACAGCTTCTTTTTTCTTTGTCTTAATACTAATTCCCTCCATCTATAATCTAACCTCTCATATCCCTATCCACGGGCCTTAAAACATAAAATAAAATAAATTGACATTGCGCTAGTTGTCTATTATAATCTTAATTATTAGATCAAATAAAATTATTGGAGGAATTGCAAATGTTAGAAGTTAAAACTGAAAACAACGCAAATGACAGGGATATAAACATAATTGAGGCTTTTAAAAATTCTATTACCCTTTACAGTGACACAAAGGTTGAAGACTTATGGGAAGAAGTTAAAAACTGTAATTTCCGAGAACATCACATCGGTAAAGGTGGCAATCATATTTGGATGAGCAGAAAATCAGACAATGAAAGGATAGCAATAATAGCATAAAAATTTAAGGGCCAGAAATGGCTCTTTTCTTATCTCCATATAATCCTTCCAGACCTTCCACGATGCCTTCTATTCCCTCAGATATCCTATCTAATACAAATACACCACAAAAAACACAATAGAGGCCACAAACAATATTAAAATAATATTTATATTTTTGCTATTGTAATTGCGCTCAATATGATTATAATTATAGGTAATTAAATAAATTTTAAGGAGGATTTTAAAATGCAAGCATGTAAAAATATTGCTCAAAGATCAATCAATGCGGAAAATAATTTTATTAATTCAGTTATTGAACAATTTAACTTTTCTCAGAATGAAGCAAAGAGAATTTTATCAGTCTATAAAAAATATAAACTTGTCAAAATTGATTATGTAACAGGGCAATTTAATTTAAAAGATGGTAGATTTTGGGATAGATATCCTATGGAAAATGCTTTAAAGTAAATTTATGATCACTTGATAGATTAGGCCAAAAGCTTAATCTTTTTTTTGTCCGGCAAATCAAACTCTTGTTTTAATGGATAATTAATAAGTGTAAAATAAAATAGTTGTTGACGTAAATATATTAATAGATGTATAATGAATTAGAAATTAAAGGAGGTAATACATAATGGAAATATTCGGAAATGGTCATTGTGTTTCTATTGAATCTACTTATAACACGCCTTACACTAAAATATCAGAAAAAGGTAAAAGAAAAATATATTGGGTATTGATTGCATATGAAAAAGCATTTGCTGTAATTGATTCTGTTAGTGAAACAGTTAAAAATCACGGAAAAGAATCTGATTTTTATTCGATTCTTGGTCAAGTTTTAAAATCTAAATTTAATTTAATTGATTTTGACACGCCTAAAAAGGTAAAGATCGAAAAGGAAATAAAGCAAATTGAAAAACTTAACATTGTAGTTGATTATGCAAAGATTATTTACGAAGGCATCTTTGCAACAATTAATTTTTATAGTGGTGATAAAGTTAATACTATTCAATTTGACAGAAAGAAATCATGGAGTCATAAAAAATATATAAACAAAGCAATGGAGCAAACTGGCGTAAAACCTTCTTGGAATTTTAAATACGGATGGGAAATAAAATAGAGGAGCAGAAATGCTCCTTTTCTTTTTTTCCGGTACTAATTCACCTAAAAACAATCTAAATGCCTTAAAACCTTGTTTCTGCCCCTCTTAATCAATCCTGCAATCCTTTTTATACTTACATTCCATTACTTCCAAATGCCCATTTTATAGGGAGGAAATATATTATAAATGTTAAAATAATTATTGTGTTATATTATATTCTATGGTAAAATAGGCTAAGATAAATTTTAAGGAGGCTTACATAATGACTTTAAGCGAATATTACGTAAACGAATTCAATAAGGCCATCGCGGATGCAAGAACAGTCAAAATTATCAATAGAACTTGGTTCTATGATGGTAAGATATACGAGAATAATGACACAAAGGAATTTTGGAAATGGTTGTTTAAAGAAATCATTGGATGCCCTTCAGATAAGAAATTGAAAAAACTTGGAATTGAACGAGTAGAGGAAGGATTAGAAAATAAATGCATAGTGAACAAAGAATCTACATCATGGAAAGCAAAACAACTAGGCCAAACACAATGGTATGAACTAACAAACAAAGGAATTGCACTGATAGTCAAACATTATAACTTAAAATATGATAGACTAGAGACTAAATAAAGTCTCTTTTCTTTTTATTGAAAGGAGGGTTAAACTTGAACAAAGATGTTAAAAGACTAGCACTTGAAATGGTTTCTACACTGGCAAATGGTATTGTAGAAGAATTTAATTTAGATCAAGATATTGCAATTATTGAATTATTGAAAGCTCTTAATTCCAATATAGTTAGTCAAGAAATCCATAACCAAATAGCATTCAATTTAGAAGGAAAGGAGGTGAAAATATATGGACAGAAAAACGATTGAAATTAGAGACGAATTGGAAATAATTAAAGAGTTCACAGAATCTAGATTAATATTATTAAAGCGTTCAGGAGTATTAGAAAATAGTGATATCAAAAAATATATCGCAGGAATAGAAAAAAGTATAGAATACTTAAAAAGCACATTTAATTAAGACTCACTATGAGTCTTTTTTCTTTATCCCAAATACGAGCAAACCTATATTTGGTTGGGTGGCGCGAACCCACAGGAGCAAAAACAAATATGAAAATAAATTTTAAAAACCTAACACAAAATAATAAATCTATGTTATAATTAATCATCAAATAAATTATATGGAGGTTATGAAAAATGAGAAGCATTTTAGTTTTTGATCGGGATACAAATCAAGAAGCGGTAATATTAGCAAAAACATTAATCGAGGGTACTAGAAAATACATGAAACAAAATAAAATTAGTGGAAACGTCAAACGCACTAATGACAATGGATGGAGATTTAACGCAGTGGAAATACAAAAAGGTGCAATACATACAATAAAAGTTGGAGTTAATAGTTATTATTTATGGATATAAAAAGGGCTGAAAAGCTCTTTTTCTTTTATGTTTTAAAAGAATCTTGTTGGGTTGGCACTGTTATTGTATAGGGCATTAAATAACCCTTAGAACGTCACAAATGGCACTCTAAGGGCTTTATATTGTTTATCGCTATACATACTACCACTGGTAAACATAACCATTTATACGCTCGGTAAATATAAAAATAATTATTCTACTTAACTTCTATTTTCCTTTATTCTGTGATACAATAAATCATAATCAAATTTCGGGAAAATTGAAAGGAGAAAACTACATATGAAAAACTTAAAATCTGGAATGATTGTCAAGCACAACAACCAATTATGCAAATTGGCTAGAGGTGCAGAAAAGAAATTATACTTCGTTCCTGCTAAATACTATGTGCAATCATGGGAGGATTTAGAGGTAGCCACGGAGGAAAATACACAAGATACTACCCACGATGAAAAAGTAGAATTTCTCAAAAATGATTTTACATGGGGAGAAGTAATTAAGAGCTACACTGTTGGCGAATATGTTGTCTTTGAATATATAGACGGTTATGACCTAGAGCATGAAAAAGTAAAAAACATCAGATTCCATGCTCTAATTAATTATCAAACTGTTAGTATCTCATATCATTCCCTTGATTCTTGCTTAGTTGGCACGATTGCATATAAATTTGATGGTGCGAACAGTCAGGCAGCAGGATATTTTGAGAAAATGATAGGAATGAAAGGAGCGAAATAAATGAATTATGAACTAACCAAAAACGAGGCAAAAGACCTGCTTGGATACCTCAAAGACGTTGAAGAAATGTATACAAATATAGAAATAGAGGTAGCACAACAAATTAAGGATTTAAGGCAGAAACTAGAAACACAATACAAAGACCAAACTAAGCACTAGAAAATAGTGCTTTTTCTTTTTGTCTCAGCACCCTTTAAAAATCCATTTTTATAGTATTAGATGTAAAAATAATTATCTAAAACGTATTGACAAATATATAAATATCATAGTAAAATGAGATGAACACTAATTTTAATTTATAATTATTCTTGATATGTAATAATATAAATATAATGTTTGTGGTTGACATTGGCACGAATTTGATTATAATTTAATTAGGTAATAAATTTATTGGAGGTTTTTTTACATATGACTATATTTGATCAAGGATACCAAAACGAGTACGCAGGAATTGACCACGATTTAAACCTTATCTCCCTTCCTGAATATCAAGAAGGTATCAAACAGGCTAAAACATATCAACAAAAGCAGCGCAACAATTACACAAATTTGATTAGTCCACTAGTAAATAAATATCATGATTCAGATCCTATTAAACTAATTAAAGCATGTATCTTATCCAATATCCATAATAGCACTTCTTTAATAGATGGAATCACAATTATAAAAAGCAAAAAGCAAGCTTTAGCACTTGCAGAAGAATCAGGACATACCATACTTGAAATAATTGTGCAGGATGAAAAAGGAATACCTTCGAGCGAACATTCAAAGAAAAGATTTGCAATTGAAATACCTTGGAAGATTGCAAAAACGATCAATTACCTTTCAATGAAATCAATAATACTTAATGATATAATTATTAAAAACACATACCTTCCTACATGGTGGAAAAGCGATACAGCGATTGAGAGCTAAATAATAGCTCTTTTTCTTTGTCTTGCTACAGTTTTACCTTAAACATATTCCAATGCCTTAAAAGTGCCATTATGGGCCTTACAATCAAATATAATTACTATTTGACGTTTGTATGTTTCCTATGGTATTATGTATTAAAAAATAAATATTGGAGGTTTAAGCAATGACAAAGAATGAACGAAAAACTTTATCGGACATTATGAAAACTGAGGTAATGTTAGATGGGCAGCGAAGTGCGGATCAATTACTTGATACACTAGCCTATTTCCTAAACTTACAAACAGAATTAAAAGAGTTTAGGAAAGAAAACGAAAAAATTATAAATAGTGACTTATATAAACAAGTCGAAGAAATGGCTGGAAGGTATTAAAACCTTCCTTTTTCTTTGCTAAATTTTAACCTTCACATTCCCGATCAACTAATTTCCCCAATTAAATCCTTCGCACCCTAAATTACCTGCCACACAATACCACCTTCCTGTCATCAGATTGTATTACCCTATACAATCTTACCTAAACACAATTTAAACCAGTCAGAATCAAAATAAGCGCAAAATTAACTAAAATACAATCAAATCTAGTATAAGATCAACTCCGATACCCTCATTATCCATACTATTACCAGTAATTAACATACTATAAATCATATAGCATCATCAATATAAACAATAGTATATAAATAAAAATATAATGTTTTAGGGGTTGACGTATACGCTTGCAAGTATTATAATAAAGACAGTTAAACAATACAAAAACAAAAACTTACTAGGAAGTAGTTAGTAAGTTAACTCCATAAAGTTTACAGGTTTTCCAGTTTGACCTTCAAAAACTGAGGGATAGGATAATGGAGCAGATTACCTGCCTAAAAGCTCTTTGAAAACTAAATACACATCAGGACGGAGCCACAAATCTTGCCTAGCGTGGTCTAAAGTATACTACGCCGTGAAGGTTGGAGAGGTAAAGTCGGTAATCATAGTTTATTTGTACTAACTAGCTTGCAGCAATATTCACACTACATTATTATCCCTTACAAAACTTGCAAATTCTTGTCTTAATTTCTGCTCTCTTAATCAAAAAAATAAAATTAAGAAAGTGGGAATAAAAAATGTCACAAACTCAAAAAGATTCTTTTCTAAAACTTGCAAAGGGATCTTGGCAGTATCAAATCCTTAAAGACTTATTATCCAATTCTACCATAACAAATCCCTTAAAATCCCTAAAAGGTAATGCCAAATCTTATTCAAGCCGTTACCGAGTATCATTTTTCGCTTTACTTTTCCGAATCGAAAAAGCAGGTTATACCATAACAATTCAGTCTGGGCCTTTAGGTGGTCAATGGGGTTCTACATATACATTGTCAATTTAAAGTCAAAAATAATTTATTTGCTCTTAAAGAGAGTGGAAATTAAGACATGAAGCAGGTATAATTGTTAAGGGATAAAACTTATCTTTCATCCTAAAGTTAATACATAATTGTGAGAGTTTAACCACAACCTTAAACCATCATTACTTTTAACTTGTCTCGGAGCCGTGAAACGCAAAGAACATAAACAAAAGTAAACATAAGTTTATAACAATTGGTTAAACTCTCATAAATTCAACAACAAAAAGTGAATTTTGTTTAAAGTGTGAACTTAGATTATAATAAGTTTAGACTTTAGGTAAAATTAAATGGAAGAAAGAGGTTATGTAGAATGCAAAAACCTGTAAATGTCTTAAATGTTGAATTATACAAAATGGTTCAAGAATATTCCTTAGAGACTGGAGAAGTCGGAAAGGCTGTTAATGAGTATCAATTATTCACTAAGCAGGTTATTATTCAAGATCTTGAACCAAGAACCATACGCGACGAAGTACAAATTATCCTTTCAAAAAATTACATCGAATTTGATTTAGTTCAAAAGGGAAATATTTTTGAGGAATCGCGCTTAACATTCCAAACTTTTGAAGATGCTGAAGGAAATACAGTTGAAGACGAGGCAACGGAATTTATGGCAGACAATGACTTATATATTCGAGTCAATGGTGGCGAAGTTTCTATGGAAGAATTACAAGAAATCTTTCCGGAAATACCACTTTATTAAAACCAAATCAAAAAGACATTTGAAAGTATTTATTGTCTAGTGTACGCCACTAAAACTGGTGTACATTGGAGAGTAAAAACTCTAAGATCATGAATGCGAAGTGTAAAATAATTTTTCTTAAACACTTCTATTTTGAACAAAATTAGTGTATACTACCATTAAGGGATTAAACATAAGAAAGAGGTTTTAAAAATGAAAATTGTTTTGAATTTTAAAAACATAATATCAGAACTTGAAAGTAAGGAATTAAAATTATGCTTTTTGAAAGATAGAGGTATATTTATTGAAGATATGCAGGCAAATCTATATATGATGGAATCTTATAGATATGGATCATATCTTGACAGATTAATCAAGGACGGCACTACAGTAGAATTTAATCTTGTAAATGGTAAAAATATAAACGATTGGGAGAAAGAAATTTGGGGAGTCTCAGACGTAAAATCCTTCATGGAAAGACAATCTTTGTAAATAATAACGAGTGTAATATAATTTTAGTACAGCTTATACGCTACAATATAAAATAATGTGTAGCGTATAGTCGTAAACTAAAATTAATGAATGAAAGAGGTTATGTAAAATGAAACTAAATGAATTGATCGAATCTAAAAGCGTTGAACTGGTGGAAAATAAAACCTTTAAATCTATCGCTCTTAGAAATGTTGGCGTTTGTACAATGTCTCCATATTCAATTGGGAGAATATACAGCTTATGCGGAGACGATGAAAAAGTAAACATGGAAATTTATGTTCAAGAAGTTACATGCAGTGAGTTAACCAAGGAAATTAATGCAATTGAAATAATTTTTGATGTAGTAAAGCCACGTTGCAGAAAATCAGTAAGACATAGTTTATTTGTGAGAGAAGTTTAATTGGCAAAAAGGTACATAGTGGGTATCAAGTAGAAATATAAAATAAAAGGAGACGTATGAAATATGAGCAATATAAAAACGCCAGAAGAACTAGGAACAGATCATTGTAAATATTGTGAATGGGGAGATATTCCCCAAAGTATTAATTTTTTATGTGAAGGAAGAAAATGCTCAGAAGCTTATGAGAACTATCTTGAAGAAATGTATTTAAGCACTGAAGTATAAAATTCTTAGTGTTTAAACATAAACTAAATTCAAGTTGAAAGAGGTTTTTATTATGGAAAAGGATTTTCAAGTAAAAAACTTAGATAAAACTACGCTTAAATTTGCTATTGAAAAAGCGTGGTCATTTGGAGTTCTATGCAAGGAAACAAAAGAAGGTAGAATACAGGCTAAAGCATTTAATCAAGTGCAAAGTATTTTAGAACATTTTTTGCAAGAGGTTGAAAATCTGGAACTAGTTGAAAGCAATTAAATTCATAGTAGTGTTCCGATTCGAGTCAAAAATTGAAGTGAAAGAGGTTTTAAGAATGCAAAACAAATTTAGCAAGAATGAAATGGTATACGTTGAAAAGTATAAAACAAATGGGACAATTATTGACTCTAACCGATATTTTAAAGAGGTAGATGTTGTAACTAATAGGTTTAAAAATGATGGTCACGCGGTCATAGAAAGCACATTGAATGACTTCACAACGTCATACAAACTAGTTAATGACACTTTAATAGTCAATATGCCAGAGGGGTTTTATGGAACAGACGATGGACTCTGTGAACCATTTGAAATTAAATATAAAGCTAAAGATATAGTTTATACTGTGGACATTCCCAATCATGGTAGCGTAGTATTTTTTCAAAAAGAATTGTCAAGTATAGTTTAGAAAGTGGGAATTAATTATGAAAAAATTAACATTAAGATGCCCAAAATGTAACTCAACCAATGCTAGACAATGGAATTGGAAAGAAATGCGTTTCTTTAATGAAGAGTTTTATAATATTATCAGAGAACAATTTGGAGAAAATGCAGACTGTGAAAATTATTATATAGCACAGTGTATATGTGATGATTGCGAACACTATTTTAACGCTAAAGTAATTATTGATATTGAAGCTATCGAAATTAGATATTAATCCCATAAAATCTAATTTTTATTGTATGGAAATAGGGCGAAGTGATATAACAATAACAGGACTTCGCCTTGATTCGAGACTATTAAAATTAAGAGGAGAGTGTATTATGTTTAAATTATTTATGTCTGTTGATGGATTCTGCAAAGATAAAATTAAATTCTTTAATACCTTTGATGATGCCTTTAATTATGCGAAAAGGGATTGCCATATATGGAATGATAACGGCAATCTAAAATTTGAGACAATGAAAGATGCTCGAATCAATACAGATAATTCTTCGTATTTTCATATGGTTGGTATCCCATATAATGAAACGGATGAATATGACAGTTCTTTTGGAAGAGTAGAAATAACTCAAGAGGAGTTTTTACCTAATAGTGAAACATTCTTTGAATTAATCCTTGACAATGGATATGCCAATACTATGATATACGGTGATCCACACATAATAAATTCTATTGATTACTTTCAAACAAAGGAAGAAGCAGAAGAAGCAGGAAGTAAATACGAGAATTATTATAAATCATGGAAAGATGGATTTGCTGGCATTGATTTTACAGGAGAATTTCTTTATGTGTCACAAAGAAAACTAGCATAAAACCAAACTTTTAAGGGAGGGTGTTAATTATGGGTTATGCAATTTATGTCTTAAAAGAAAAATTGGAACAACTAGAAAATGGAGAAAAATCTAAACATACGGAGAAAATTGAACAATTGCGTTTAGCTATTTCTATATTGCAATCACAGAAATAAACTTGCAGAGTGGTAGAGGGCATAACAAAACCCTCTATTAATGCACAGAGCAGGTCACAAGTCCTGCTAAGATGCTAAATTATGAAAGAGGTTTTTACTATGAGAAAAGAATTAAGAGAGCGTATTATAGAAGAAAATAAATACTATGATTTATTAAAAAACATTCCTCAATATATTCTTCAAGGTTGTAGTATGAAAACTAAAAAGCGTATTGTTGGAATTATTCGAGGGAATCCAAAGGAATATCACGTTACAGATTTTTTAGATTATGAATATTTTGATTCTTGGAAAGACGCTTATACGCAATTAGAATTAAATAAAGTGTACTGCTCAAATTGTAAAAAATCTATAACACCAGTCACTACAGAGTACGAGGAAGGACTAGAAGGTTTTGAAAGTGGGAAAATCTGTCCTGAATGCGAAGAATATATTTATTAATTGCTTTATAAGGCTTTAATTATTCTCTATGTCGTGGTATAATGTAAATATAAAATATTACGATATGGAGAGTATTTAAGACTCTAAACTTTCTAAATTTGAAGGAGCGTGTTACATAATGATTAAAACACATTTTAAGCGTCATGGGTCAGCAGGTTTATTAATTCTCCAAGGATTGCCGAAAAACTATTATGCAGAGTATGATCATAAAAGAGGATATTTAAAACTTACTGGATGTT
>Ga0209728_1002101_pt1 | contig 10578 bp, 23 predicted proteins | sample RifGroD1_FD_183997 | JGI IMG/M metagenome (GOLD analysis project Ga0209728, IMG submission 183997) | Groundwater microbial communities from Rifle, Colorado, USA - Groundwater D1 (SPAdes) (version 2) | ecosystem: Environmental > Aquatic > Deep subsurface > Groundwater | place: Rifle, Colorado... | reverse complement strand
GAGCAATATGGGTACATGACATGGACGAGATATTTCAACTACTCGTAATGCTTGATGAGGAAAACGAACGGAGACAAAACCTAATTGGTGGCAAGGCTAACAATATTATCGAATACCGAGCGTTGGGGTATCAACTCCCTTTCATCGTTGTGGTAGCCGATGAAATAACTGACCTTGGGGAAGATAAGTATTGCAGAAAGCTCATGATAAAGGCGGTTCGCAAGTATCGCTCGCAGGGTATTTATGTATGGGCAGCCACCCAAAGGCCCAGTGCAAAAGCATGGGGCTCTGCTAACGAATTCAGCGAGTTCAAGAGCCAATTTGAAACAAGGATATGCTTCAGAACAGCCGATCCGGTTAACTCACACATTATTTTGGATTCCGACAAAGCGGCATACCTCCCAAAGATACCCGGTCGAGCCATCTATAAGTTTGATCAAGAGACTGAAATTCAGGTTCCTTACTTCCCGTCGAAAGCCAAAAACCCAAAGCTATTCCACGAATTAATGTCCCAACTCCCCCAAATCCCCCTGCCCTATCACGACATAGAAGGAGATGTATACGAGCATGAACCCCACTACCCACGCCAACGGTCGAAAGCGAGATCAACGAGTCCTGACTCATCTCGAAGCTTGCAGCGTCTTGTCGCAGGAACAAATCCATTTACTTGAGTTCTGGAATGTCAGCCGGGAAATGAGTCATCGCTGCACGCAAAGGCTGGAGAAGGATAAGTTGATTCGGCGAGTCAAGATGTCATGGAGTGATATGCCGGACTGGTTCTACCTTTACGACGAAAAACGTCCCGACCAAATTCAGCACCGGTTGGGAAAGTCTTGGATTTATGTCGCGTGGCACATGAAAGCATTAGATTCTTATGGCATCCAGTCGCTCAATTATTTCAAGCCGGAGAACAGGAAGTTTTATGAGCAGGACAAATCCTTCCCTATCCCGGATTGCTATGGAGTTATTAATCACAAGGTGTATGGAGATATCTTTAGTTTTGGAGAATTTCAGGTCAATGAGTCGAGTAATGCATGGAATAAGAACTATCGGGCACTATTTAACACCTTCGCCTCGGATCAATATCTTTCCTTAATCGTAGTAACGACCGGGCCGTATGACGCTATTAAAGAGCAGGTATATAAAGAGTTTTTAGGTATGAAGAATGTCCGGCTGGAATTTTACACACTCGATAAACTCAGGGATCTTTGTTGGAGAATAGCAATCATAAAAAGGGACGAGGCAAGGAGGAAGGAGCTGAAGTAAAATGAGTCCTACCGAAATTGCAATTCAAAATATGTACCTTGTCTTGCAAGTCGCAGCCGCATTATTCGTCTTCGGGCTCGGACTAGATATTTTTGGCTATAGTCGATTCAAGATATATTTAAACATCTTCGCCATAGCCTCTCTAGCCGTAATGGTTATCAGCTCATTAGTGGGATTCATGGGGGCTGCTGAATCAGTGAGCAAGGGGCAGTGGCCGAAATGATTTCCGACCTCATTCGATTATCAGCACTCTATGTGCTTGTCCGGGTATTTGTGGCAGTAACCATGCCAAGCTCAAAACACATAGTTAAGTACCTCTTTTGGTCAGGAGTAGCATTGACTATAATCAGTTCCGTAGGCCCGGCAGTAGCCCGCCTGACCGATGATATTCACAGTGTGGCAGTAACGTATAGCCAAGGAAAAGAAACGGTTAATAGCGTCCTTAGTGGAGCCGACTCGCCAAAGCTATCTGTCGGCTATCAGGGTGCTTTTGAGAAGTTATTAGGCAATGCGAAGTTTGAGTGGCCAATTAAGGGAAAGGTTACGCAGGAATATAAAGGCGATGAGCACCACGGAATTGACGTTGCCGGCAAAGTGGGTGATAAAATTAAGACGTCCAGGCCAGGTAAGGTCAAGAGCATAGGCAATGACGACATATATGGGATGTTTGTAATTATTGACCACGGCAACGGTTGGGAAAGTTTATATGGTCATTGTTCAAAAATATTAGTCGCAGAAGGAGATATGGTTCTAGGTAATGACAAAATTTGTTTAGTCGGCTCAACTGGCAAATCATCCGGCCCCCATCTTCATTTTGAAATTCGTGTTAATTCCAAACCTGTTAATCCTGCTGAATATCTAGAATAAGGAGGAAATGCCATGCGATTAATCATCTTAAAAAAATCATCAATCCGCAGAACTCTCGCCTTATCCGTTCTGATGATCTTAGTTGGTTTATCCCTTATAAACCCCTTCAAGGCTCAGGCAACAACCCCACAAGCCTACTTGAAGCCCTCTACATTCATCTTCTACCTATATCCAATGCCTAACGGAATGTTCTGGCTGGAATCAAATCCAAAGTTGGGCTATGCAACATTAAAAGAATGGAGTAGCGTGCTACCAAAGGGTGAAATGGTTGTGGCCGTTCCGGAGAATATGCAGTTAGCCAGTATGGGTGGACTGGACAGAATTGGAAAGTACGTGCAAGGGAAGCTAATGGGAAGGTCATATAACGGAAGATATGATAAGGATATTTTCAAGTATCGCAGGACAGTCACAGCAGAAGGGGTCACAGATGAGGTTGAGGTTGAAATTGGAAAGCACTTCAAAGATAATGACAATCTTGAGAGATTGATAAGTGGAGTAGGCCATCATTTAAGAACTGGGGCAGAGGAAACAAAGGACATAAAAGATAAGCAATTTCCACCTATGCCAGAACCAAAGGAGGCAAGTAAGGAAGAACAGGCGGCTAAAACACAGATACTGGGGGGAGGAATGCTTTTAGCTGGCCTACTAATGATCGGGAAGGTTTTAATTTTAGCCCTTTAAGTAAAAACCTCTGTCGTTAATTCGGCGGAGGTTTTTGCATATTTAATTTACAGCTCGGGAATGATAGCTTCAGGAAGGAGAATTAATATGAATAAGCTAATATTTGTAGTCGTTTTGGTTCTACTCGCCAGCACTAACCCTGATAAAAGTAATTACATTGAATACACAAAACAGCAAATACTCGGGCATAATCCTTCTGGAATTGTCTCCATGCTTGCTGATCCGTTGATTGACAGAACAACGACTGAGAAGGATTTAGGCATTGCCACTATCTACACAACGTACTATGGCGAGAGAAAAGTAACTACTTTAGGAATGCTTAATAGATTCATTCCTTTGAAATAGATAATACCCTCCGAGTTGGGGAGGGTATTTGTTTGTGCTATTTTTTATAGGGCCATATCCATCCTTCGTCATCCTGTATAATCTCAACTACGTATTCATCCAGTCCTAATGATGGTATTGTGTTCCTATTTTCATATATTATGGCATGGCCTAAATCATCAGAGAAGCAATCATCACCTGTTAATTCCCTTAAATATTCTTCCTTTCCATTGACTAATAAGCCTATTACATACCTCTTGACCTCATTAGTTACATTCTCATTAATTTCCGCGTTAATCTCTTCCATCCCTCTTCACCTCCTACAATATTGATTTAACCGCACTTATTCTTCCCATTTTAACACTTGGCCGCAATCACAAATATTCAGGCAGTAATTATGTCGATAATACCCATCTCCTGCACTCTCGCTTAATGATTCCTCACAGGAGGGGCATCGCGCAGGATTCCACTTTTCTATAATTGGTTTCTTGGGTATCTGCTTCCCAAGTGCCTCTAAAATAGTATTACAGTTCTTTATCCTGTTATCGTAAACTAATGTGTTATAAGATGTTTTTTCATCCTTATTCGTTTCGATTTCCTTTTTGAAATTGTCTAGCACAATAACATTTTCATCACGGATATTGGTTATATATTTTTGTGCTTTTAAAATATCATCCAAGTTCATCTCTATCTATTCCTCCCATACTTTCTCAAGAGATTACTCATGTAGTTTTCCTTTGGCTTGCCAGACTTCATACTCACCCTTGGAACAATCTCCTTCGGCTTTATCTCCCTAATTCTCGGTACCATCACCCCATCAACATCAACTTCACCGAAAAACATATCGTGCGGCCTGGCAAATACTTCGCCACGCTCATTCTGATAGATCACAAGGTCCTCTTTCGTCTCAGTATGCTGTGCAAAAGTTATGAGAGTGTATATATTGCCTTTGTAGTGCTGGTATCTAGTCATGTTTTACCCCTTCATCTTTGCAATAACAATATATCGGATTCCACTCCTTAGTATTCAGCAGGAACCTCTCAAGGCGTTCTTCCCCATTTTCCACAACAGAACATAATATTTCCTGCTCTTCCCTAAAAACTCCCTCAATTCTTTCAATCATCTCCACGGGCAACGCAACCCTGCACGTCTCATAATTACTATACATTGCAGGAGATATGCCCAATAATCGAGACATTTTCATGATGGTAATAAGTAGTTCCTTTCGCCTTAACCTAATCAATAGCATTTGTATATTATTCCTGCTATTTTCCTCGACTACTGCAGTTCTGTTTTCTTCTGAGTGATCAGCTTCTTTTACCCTGTTCCGCTTTAGTTCACAGTTGAGATTATGACACTCGAATATCGCACCATGAGTACCGCTCACTCCATCCCATAGGCCGAGGATGTATTTAGTTTGGTCGTTGCAGGTTTGACAATTCACCGCAGGATCATTAATCGCTTCCCAATTTTCCTTCATGTTCAATCGTGAACACTCCTTTCTGGATAATCGTCCATCTTAATAATGATAAACCCATCCTTTACAGCTTTATCATATTGAGCCTTATTCGCTGTATTCAATTGACCATAATCCGTATCAATATAGAAGAGTCCTTCCTCTTCCCAATGACCATATATCTTAAACGCTTCATCCTTCATCCGATTTACCCCTCCTCAAAACTCCCAAGACCCTCATTAATCTCCTCAAGCCTCAGTAAGCAATAGAAACTCTTATGAACAATCATTTCCGGCAAATCATCATGCCATTGAATTATTAGGACTTCATCACCTTCGCGTATTGGCATTGAGCATCCTGAGCAGTTAATCAATTTATTCACCCTCCTTCTCAATCCCTAACGGTCATTAGTAAATCCTTCCTCGGCCTTATCTTTTCTCCCTAATACAAGAGCTGACACCACGCAATCACTCTGTTGATACTGCACCTCTACCTCTAGCCCAACTTTCTGCATCTCCCATATCTTTGCATTAACTTCAAGATAAAAAGAATCTGCATTTTCAAAAGTTCTGGCTACATGGGCTATCCCATCTATGATTTTCATCCTACTTCCTCCTTCGCTTTTTAAGTTCCTTAATTACATAGAGTATTTTGCAAAATAATCTTCCTTTGAGCTTAAGCACACCTCGTTTAAAACTCTTTTGTGACCGGTCGCCAACTCTACGACATTGTATGATATTGAAGATACCTTATCATCACCGTCAAAATATATGCTTTCCAATCCGGTTATTTCAATAAGAACTAGGAAAATATTTTTATCAAAAGTCTGGTTCTCCCAAAATAACTTTTCACCTGTATCGAATTTTGTTTTTATATCCATATTCATTGGCCGATACTCTTCCTTATTCTTTAATCCAACCCCGCATCAAATACCAAATTAGCTACAGTGGCGAAGTGGTTGAGGTTATTTCTTCCCCCAATATCCTTAATCCCCAATACTCTTAGCCATGCACTAGATTACATATATTGCCAAGGCTCTGCTTCCTCCGGTATATCAAATGGTATTTTTTCAATAACTTCTAGGTCAAAGTAGCTGAGAATTGTAAGAACGTCACCGTATCCAGTACCGTATTGCTGTTCAGATGGTACATATATTGCCTTAACCCTTAAATTATAGCTAGACTGACCCGCTTCTAAAATTTGCTCTCCCAATATTTCTATAAGGCTATCTTCAATTTGCCTTAGCGTTTCAATCGTGACTTCCCCGTTTACCCAATAAATAAACGGTTCAGTAGGTTCGACGCAAAATATTCCTATTTCTAATTGCTTGCTCATTTATTTAATCTTTCTCCCCTTCCCCAACTGCCCCTTCGCCCAAATCCTAAACCATGCACCTACATTACTGCCTCAAATATCAGATTAGCCATAATACCTTCAGTTGCAAAGTGGTTAATTAGTACATTTCTCCCTCATCTCATCAGGTAAATAAAGTGTCAATCTTCCAAGATCGCGAGGTGGATATTTTCTAGTGTGAAGTATTTTTAGTATTTTATTGGTTAAATCAGTGCACCATTCTTCGTATTTTCCAAGCTCAACTATTTCTCGTATCTCTTGAGGAATTGTAGTTTTTCTTCTCAATATAAAAGGAATCTCGATACCTTGACTTTTTAGCTTTTCTCGCCATATTCTTACATCTGTTTTAGCTGAGGTATGTCCTTGATATGTTTTATTGAGATACTTACGGTATTCTTTGCATTTCCATTCTAGGAGTTTAGCCTTACTCACATGCTCCTTATTTTTCCTGTCATATGGAAACAATTTTAAGTCTGGTAAGACTTTATGCAACGATCTTCCGATGCAATAATTTAAACTCATAGCATTAACTACTTCTAGTAAAATACTATTTTCCTTACAGAACTTTTCTTTAATTGCGTCACGTCTTTTTATTTCTTCCACCAAAGAACTATCTGCAAAATCAGTTACATTGTAATGTTCCTCGCCTTGGAATTCAAAAGCCAATTTGTAATCAGGATAATAGATATCAATTTCCAGTTCCTTTCCTGTTTTATCATTCTTGATTCCTAGGCTTCGGCAATTGTAAATAACGTTGTTATTATCAATATTGGTTTGGAGTATTTCCCTTAAAAGTAACTCGCCTTTCGATAATTTTGAGGCATCCCAAAACACCAAACATTCCATTACTTCTTTTTCCTCCCTTCATTAATAGCTAACCTTTCGTACTCTTTTAAACTTAGCAAAACCCATTTAACTTCATGATTCTTCTGAATGAATAACGGATAATCAAGCGCACATTCGAGATGCTTTGCTAGTTTCTGAACAAGTTGTGAAGTGGATACTAATTGCTCTGCCGAAAACTTAACCTTATCGCTCAATTCATCACCTCCTTATGTAATATTATACATGATATCTTGTACAAAGTCTAGGCAAATAGCATGTTTATTATCCATATTTGGGCAATAAAAATATCCCCCACCTAATTAAAGGCAGGGGATTACTCATGGATGCATATCAAGCTGTAGTCATCAGCTTATCCGGCCTACCGGAGTACGGATGTTTGTGTAGGCATGGACTGGTTACCATACACGACCTGAGCACTATTGTGTCAACAGGTCAGATTTCTCTTGCGTCTTCGTTTCCGCCACTACACACTTATATTATACCATACTACCAAATAAAAGGAAATTGCAGATTATGCAAATTGCTATTCTACTGAACCGCATCCCTATTAATCAAAATCCCAACAATAGTAGCGACTGCAGCAACACCATTAGCAATAGCATTGATATTATCATCCGTGAGAACTGGAACGCCAGCTACATCTAAAACAAGCTTAATGGCACCTAAAATAGCTACAACAAGGGTTGGTTTGCGAAATTTCTCCAACATATTAATCAATCCTTTCTTATGCTACCGACATTAGTGTCGGTAGCATACCTCAATCAGGCTAATGGCAAGGGTTTGCACGCATACCCCATAGCGATAATTTGCTTAGCGACTTCCTCCGACTTGGACTCTAATACCCGGACACTGAGATAAACGTCCTTATCGCTCGTTGGTTGAACCAAGGAAACCACAGCATACGGATCTTTCCATGACACCCCTGTAGCCCCACAGATGCCCTTTGTAGCCCCTTGGATGTACTTGTGCTTATAATCCTCTGTTGGTATCTTTTGAGCGTCTATATCACTATCTACAAAGCCGCCCTCGATAAGAATAGCTGGCATCGAGGTATCCCTAAGAACTTGGAAATTGGCAAACTTCCGACCGCGATCGGGGGAACCGGTGAAGTTTATCAATTCCCTCTGAACAAAATTAGCAAGCTTTTCCCCCTGTCCTCCTGCTGAAAATGCGAATGTTTCAATGCCGACTCCACCTCCACTATTGAAGTGAATGGAGATAAAGTAATCCGCGCCCCATGTGTTAGCCATTCTGCATCGTTCGGACAAGGAAACGTCCGAATCCGTTGTTCGCGAATATGCTATGTCAAAGCCAAGTTCTTTAAGAGCGCGGCCAAGTTCGAGGGCATAGATTAAGGCGTATTGCGATTCTTTAATTTTTACATCAGCACCGGGATCCTTACCGCCATGTCCAGGGTCTATAAATATCTTCACAAAATCCTCTCCCTTAATTTCTGACCTCTAACTTTCTCTCGATTCTCTCAACAGACGTTTGGACATCCTTAATGACCTCTAGGTTATCGGACAGTTTTTCGATTGTCGTAATATATCGTCCTTCTCTCTCATCATTAGTCTGAAGGATCCACTTTATCAGCCATGATAATCCACCTATTGACAATACAAACAGGGACAGGAAGATAATATTGTTATCAATTCCGTACTTTATCAAACTCTCCAAATTACAACCCCCTCGATTTAACCTTACCCTCGATTGCCTTTATGGTTTCTGGGCCTATTCCTTTGACCCGATCCAATGCCCAAATATCATCGTATGGTCTTCCGTCAACAATTCTCCTTGCCAATACTGGCCCGATGTCAGGAAGAGATTCTAACGACTCAACGCTTGCTGAGTTTATATTTATTTTGGAGTATTCGATGTAAAGGGCAAGAAAGGAGATAGATAAGAGGACTACAGTTAATACGCCAATGATTAGCGGTTTATTTGGCTTAATGTCTGCTACAAACTCGCTTGTCTCTTGGAATGCCTTCCTATAGCCCTTGCTCCATAGTTTAGTGCTTTCGTTGTAGTTGTCCGGTGGAAGTCGTTCTTTTTCTTTGAGCCAGTTACATAGATTAACCCACATAGTTGCACCCCCTAAGAGTCATAGGAAAGAGGACACCCGATTTCTCGAATGTCCTCTTAGGTGCTATTTTCTGCACCCCTTGTCATTGGGATTGTCCGGTAATACTAAGGCTGCTCGGACAAGGAGCGTGCGTCGCTAAATGATCAGTTTAGCCAAGCCTTAGTTTAGATAGTGTACCACGGATGTCAATTTACGCAAAGACAATTACTGTAAAGTGATTTTATTATTTTGCTACAAATTACATTAAATTTCGCAAAAAACAAATGGTATAATTATGGGAAAATTTAGAGGAGGTATGAGAGATGGAGGAATCCAGCGAGTACGTAGTAGTACATACGCATAGGGGTATCAATGTTTACGCCCTAAAGATTGCCGTTCCGACCAATGGGGATAGTCTTGGTTATTTTACTAAGACAATTTTAGGTGGTAAACGAGAATTTAATACAGTTCAAGCTGCCGTAGATGCTATTGAGGAGGACTGGAAATAAACATTTTGCTTAAATTTAGAGGAGGAGATTGGATGAAAAGAATTAAGTCAGTGGTTCTAGCTATGATGATGGTCGTAGTGCTTGCGTTACCTGTGATGGCAGAGGAATTGCCAGAGAATACAAAGCAATCTAATTCGTCTAAAATCGAATCAGCATCCGTTAAAGCACCAAAAACAGCAAAAGCAAAGGCTGTATCTAGTAGCCAAATTAAAATCGGTTGGAGTAAAGTTGCGGGCGCGGATTACTACCTTGTCTATTCTTGTGATGAGAAAGATGGAGTATTTACCCTACTCGTCAACTCTGATGGAGCAAACGATTTTGCATGGGCTGGTAATTATTCAGCTAGTGCTTACGACGTACCGCCTAGTACCACGATGTACTTTATGGTCGCTACCGTAAAGGATGGTTATATGTCTCCTTACAGTAAAGTGGTTAAAGCGACAACCCTAAAGCCTAGTAAATCGGAACAGATTACAGCTATGAGGGCGCAGGAGGTTATAGCCCCACCTGGCTCAACACTAGCCATCAATGCTAGGATAAATAATCTAATTATTGAACTGCAGATTCATAAGTTAAGATATGAATCCAACACTACATTTAAGCGAATAGTTCAGGGGATGATTATGCAGGGTTCGGGCTTAACATTAAAGGCAAAACAGTACAACAGCATCGCGACGCAGGTTTTATACGGATCACTAAAGGATGATAAAGCAATAGAACAGTTACAAGCGTTGAGTTTGACTAAGTAGAGGGAAGGGCAGGAGGTTTATCCTGCTCTTTTGTTATTGCATTAAGATACGAGGGTGATAAACTATTGTAAAGGAAACGAGGGATTAATTAACAATGACTGACTTCGAGAAATCAAGAAAGTTTTGGGAAAAGGCGATTGCCTCAATAGAGGTAACTATGTTCATTATGGCGGGGTTTTTCTTCTACTTCATCGTTAAAATGCTTACTAAGTTTGATTTCGATTCCGGCACAGGGACACTACTTATTTTGCAAATCATCTTTGCCGGATTCATAATCTACCTTAATAAGAGCTTTATGGACGAACTGAATAGGCGGTTGCCAATACCAAAGCATAACCATGTTGAAGAGTAGGAGATTAATCCTACTCTTATTTTTTATCCCAAAGTTTCTTTGCGACGTTTTCAACTGATTGCATTTCCTTAGCAGTTTTAGCAGCAACGGCTCTGCTAGTTAAGCTTAACATC
>Ga0209728_1002098_pt1 | contig 10596 bp, 11 predicted proteins | sample RifGroD1_FD_183997 | JGI IMG/M metagenome (GOLD analysis project Ga0209728, IMG submission 183997) | Groundwater microbial communities from Rifle, Colorado, USA - Groundwater D1 (SPAdes) (version 2) | ecosystem: Environmental > Aquatic > Deep subsurface > Groundwater | place: Rifle, Colorado... | reverse complement strand
CATGCCCTCTGTAATGAAATAATCTCCGACAATCCGGAGCGCTTCTCCCGTCCAGCCGGTCTGCAAACAGCCACCGACCTGGAAAAGATACAAATAATAAAAGACATCCTCGAGAACAACTCCTATACTCTCCTCAAGCCCATTGGTGATCCTCTCTTCTACCTCCCCTTTATAAAGTCCTCCCTCTCCGACCTCAAGCGAGAAGGCATCACTCCCAAAAAATTCACCGGGCTGGTCTCCGTCTTAAAAGATGAGTTCGATCTCCAAAAAGCTGACCTTAAGAAGACCGCTCTTCAGGAACAGGAAAAACTGGTCAACAAGAACCTGGATCTATTGGATATCTACGAAAAATATCAGCAGAAACTTACCGATCTGGGCCGCTACGACTACGACGACATGATCAACTGGGTGGTCGAAGCTTTTGAGCAAGACACCGATTTCCTCCGCACTTATGAAGAAAACTTCCAATACATCCTCGCCGATGAATATCAGGACACCAACTCCGCTCAAAACCGTCTTCTCTTTGCTCTCTCCTCTTTCTGGGGGGAGCAGGCCAATATCTTTGCCGTTGGTGACCCCAACCAATCGATCTTCCGTTTCCAGGGTGCCTCAAAAGAGAATGTTGCTGCCTTCAAAAATAGATTCCCCGGTCATACTCTGGTCACCCTCACCGACAACTATCGCTCCACTCCCACCATTCTCAACTCCGCCGCCGCCCTCTTAAGTGAATCTCCCCTTACACCGACAGTAAAAATAAAAGATCTGCCCGTTAAAGTCGTCAAACTCTCCTCTCCCGTTCTGGAAGATGAGCTCATTACAGACATCATCAAGAAGAAATTAAGACAAGGTGCTCCCGCGCGAGAAATTGCCGTCATCGTCAAAGAGAACAAAGATATCGAGAATCTCGCCAACCTTTTTAAACACAAGAATATTCCTTACCGACTTCAGGGTGGCACCAATGTTCTCCACACTCCGCTAGTCTCCCAATTCCTCAAGATCCTCACCGTCGTCACTACCCTTCAGGGTCCGGTCGATGATATCGATCTCTTCACCATCCTCAACTATCCTTTCTTTGGTCTTAATCCTCTCTCGGTTTTAAAAATTGGCAGGCAAGCTCATCAAAACAAAAAGACCCTGGTCGATACCCTCCTCGACGACAACCCGGAACTGGACGACAAAGTCGTCGATGTCTTCCGCTCTCTCGTCTCCTGGAACAGTAAGTCGGCAACTCTTACCCTGACCGACATTTTTCAGGTGATCCTCCAGGAATCCGGACTTCTCCAGCATCTCCTCTCTCTTCCTCAACCCCTCATAGAACTCAATCGTTTCGGTACCCTCTTTGAAGATGTTAAGTCCCAGGCCGCTGCTTTCCGCGGACTTACTCTGGCCGGTTACGTCTTCAATCTGCAGTTGATGGATGAGAACAACATCCGTCTGGAAGAGCAGTCTCTTCTTAATGATGAAGATGCCGTCACTCTCACCACGGCCCACAAAGCCAAAGGTCTGGAGTGGCGCATTGTCTTCATCTATCGCTTCGCCGATTCGTACTGGGGTAACAAAGCCGGTAGGCAAATGATCAAACTTCCCCCCGGCATCGTCACCCAAAACACCGACACTGAAGACAAGAATGCCGAAGAAAGAAGACTTTTCTACGTTGCGCTTACTCGTGCCAAGCAGCAGCTCTACCTCACCGGCTCTACTCAGTACCCCTCCTCCGCCAAGATGATCTTCCCCAGTGTGTTCCTTGAAGATCTCCCCAAAGAGAATCTCAAAAAACTCAAGACCAAACAATACGAAAGCAGAGCCGAAAAGATCCTCGGCAACCTCCTCACTACTTCACCCCTGCCCACTATTCTAGACGGAGAGAAAGAATTCCTTACGGAAATAATCAAAAACTTCAAGCTCTCTCCTACCTCCCTCAACACATATCTCGAATGTCCCTACAAATTTAAGCTAGACCATCTCTACAAAATACCCAGAGCCAAAGCCGCCCCCATGTGCTTTGGTACCGCTGTTCACTTCGTCCTCGAAGGCCTCTACCTGACTCTCAATAACACCGGCAAACTTGAGTCCAAAGAAGACTTCCTCCGTGATTTTGAAGCCGCTCTTAAAAAAGAGATCCTCTCCGAAAAAGACTTCAAAGACCGCCTCTCTCATGGAAAAAAAGTTCTCTCCGATTACTACGACCGCTACGAAAAAGAGTTCGAGCCCTGTCTCTTCACCGAGAAAAAATTCGGTGACTCCCTCTCCTCCCAGGTATTCCTGGACGACATCCCCCTCTCGGGCAAAGCCGATCGTATCGATCTCACCAACAAAGAAGACAAACACGTCCGCTTCGTCGACTACAAGACCGGTAAAGTCAGGACCAGAGGAGAAATAGAGGGTACCACCCAAAACTCCGATGGCGATTACAAACGCCAGCTCATCTTCTATCACCTCCTCTCCGAGTTGGACCAGTCATTCAAATACCGGGTAGTCCAAACCGAACTGGACTTCATCGAACCAAAGAATGGGGAATTCAAAAAAGAAAGATTCAACATCCAGAAGGAAGAGGTAGAAGAACTAAAAGGAGTCATCAGAGACTCGATGAAAGAGATCAGAACCCTCAATCTCGACCGCACCAAAGACACCACTCCCTGCCAGAGATGTGATTTCAGGACTCATTGTTGGCCAGATGGATTGACAGGGAAAACATAACGTATTCTGGGGAGTATGGGACGATGTCCGAACTTTAATTAATTTATAAAATTACTTATTAGCTGGAAAGAGAAACCCATAAATAACAATATTAAAGCCAGCCTTGAAAGGTTATCGTATTTTTTCGCCTTTGCCCTTTCCAACTCGTCATCCTGTTCAAGTATCAAATGAATGTGACCATTCCTGTCAATATGTTCAGGTAATCCAAATTTATAGAGTAAGAATGTGCCCACAATGCCCATTAGTAACCCGAGCGAGTTTACGAATATCTTCATCATGTTTATAGCTTACAGTGTTTGAAATAGTATAGGCGGAGAGTATGGGACGAAGTCCGAACTTTTCTACTGCCAATTAAATCATCGATTTCATCCAGTTCACTGTTTCAGGGTTGAACCCGAAAGCGCTCCAATCTTTAGTGACTTCTATAACAAATACGTTATCTTGGTAGTTGTATAGGGTTTTAAGCATTGTGACAATATTCAAGCTAGAATAGTTTGTTTTAACTAACCATACGTTTTCGTTTATTTGTGCCCAATATCCAAATGATTTTAGAGTTGTAAAAAATTTTTCCCTATTTAATAAGACTGTAAGACTGGATAGATTGAAGCTGATTAAATATGTTTTCATTTTTTTGCTCCCTTTACTTTTTTCTTGTTTATCTCAACTTTAGTTTCTGGTGTTGTTGGAGTTTTAATCTCTTGTACTTCGGCGTTTTCCATTGGGTACGCAATACCTCTTATGTGTGATCTGCTCGAAGACGAGGCTGGTGTAGCTAAAGTTTGATGATGAGAACCAATACTTGATGATGCAGATGCTATGTTTGCCGACAAAGGTTTGATCGTAATATTAGATGAGTCCAAATAAGAAATTCCTGGTAAAACCTCTATCATTCCATTATATCCGGATGTTCCTGAATAAATAACCGCCTCATCTGAAAAAGATACGGGGAATGATCCGATCCATAAATTATTAGAGTCATTTTTCTCTTTTGTTTCTTTTACTTCTCTAATTGCATCATTTATTTCTCCCCCAGATAGACCAAGTTTGTTCTTAGCGATTTCCATAAAATTTTCTACTTCATACAGGTAGAAGTCCACACCCGCTCTATCTTTCATTTCCTTAATTAATTCAAACCTAGGGCTGATTTTTTTTCCAGATATTTTCAACCACCAATCTTCTTTATTATCATCTCCAACCATAATAATTGGGTTTTTTGTTGTTTTCGCCTGATCAATAATCTGTTTCCATAAAACAAAATCTCCATATCTATGGGGTATTGGTTTTCCAGCATCCTCATATCCTGGGGGGGTAGAAATCAAATATCTTTTATCTCCTTCTGCATATAAATCCTTAAGCTCCTCCTCATTATAAGGATCACCCACTCTTCCATCGTATATTTTAATTAGCTTTTCGTTTATTTCATCTTTTTCTCTCCATTTAGGAAGTTCCCTCTGTTTTTTTAGTAAAAATTTATCGATCAGTTCTATTTTCCCCTTTATTTGTTTTTTGCTTACCAAATATGATTTGTCCCTTACATTTGTTTTTTCGATAATTTTCTTACAGTCGACAAGAGCCGCTTTCATTACCGGGTAAAAATTTTCCTGACCTGAAATCACCTCAAACTTATTCTTGTGGTATTCAAGGCCAGCCTGATGAGGCATCCAAAGTTTGTCAGACAGCAACTCTAATATTTTTAACAACTCATCGCTTGTTTCTCTCGAAAATCTATACAGATCAAGAAGCACATTGGCATCCAGAACAATAAAGGCTGTTTTCCACATCTCATCGAACTCAACTTCAGAAAGTCGATAATATTCTTTGAACTTATTTTTCACCCCCCAATTATAACCCAACCTCTTTTCCGAGATCTAATACAATCTATTAATTCCCCCATTTTAAACTAAAGAAAGCTCACGGCAATTGTGCAGCATAAATATCCACACACCAGGTGAAAGCCCTAGATGTGTCAAATGGTGTTTGTACCACTTGTTTAATTCTTTTTGAATCACCTGCGGCGATGAATAGTTCCGTGTCAATATACTGGGTGTCCGCTGGGATTTGATCACAAGTAACATTCTTTCCGGGTTTATAAAATTTAAACCTAAGAACTACATTTTGAGTATTTAGAATGCTTTTATTTACTAACGTAGCTTCAAATATTGGATTTGGCTGATAAGTAGTATTCCCTGTCATTTTTTGATCTTGTATTGATAATAGTAGAAGCTCACTCTCAGGAAATAATGTTATTGTTGGCGTTGGTTCATTTTTTTCCAATTCAGCAAGACATAACTCTGTTCTCAGGTTTGAACCTAATTTTAAACAATCCATTCTCGTTGTTGGTGTAGAAAAGAAATATTTATAGATTCCCAGACCAAGAACACCTATCAGCAACAACCATCCCCAATTCTTTCTCATCCATTCACTGTTAAAATTGTCCATAACTAAATCGTATCACTGTTATGATTCATAACGAAAAAATATAACTCAAAATCTTCAAATTGCTCAGCCCTTGCTTAATTAAGTTATAAATTGAAACCCTACAAAAGAAACCGCTTCCCTTCATAGATATTTCATTTGGGCAGATAGGATGAGAACTCATTTCGACGACATTCTCGAGAGATTAAAGTGAGCTAAGTATGTTCAATTGTTTTAAATCTCTTGCCTTCTCTTTCCAAAAGACTCATACTGGAATCACGGTAAGTAAATTATCAAATACTAAAAAATAATATGTCCGACTTTGGACTGTTACTCATCATCATCGCCTGGGGAATTCAGTTTTTTGCCAAAGGCAAGAACATCAACCCTCTCTTCATCGCAACCTACGTCGCCGGTGTCGCTCTCCTCACCTTCGATGGTTTCGCCAATGATCAGACCTCCCCTGCCTTCTACAACTTTGTTGTTCTGGTGATTGCCTTGGCAGTCTTTTTCAAGCACAAGAAGTAAGCCCCGGCTGGTAAACTAGAGCATGAAGTCGAACGGTAATTCCTCTGATCTGGCCACTGAAATTTTTGGTGGGGAAGAGATCGAGATCGTCAACCTTCGCGACCTGGAACCGGAAGAGCTCACCGTCAATCCGGAAAAGTCGGACATCTTCGACAAGATAGAGAACTCCCATAAACATTTCTTCATCACCGGTAAAGCCGGTACCGGCAAATCCCATCTTCTCAAATTCCTCAAGACCAACTCCAAAAAACAGATCGTCGTCTGTGCTCCCACCGGAGTCGCCGCTCTTAACGTCTCTGGTCAAACCCTGCACTCTTTCTTCAAGATCCCTCCCAACTTCGTCAATCCTGAAGAAGTTAAGCTGAGCAACAAAGTGGCCGAACTCCTTCGTCACGTGGAAGTCTTGGTCATCGATGAAGTCTCCATGGTCAGAGCGGAGATGATCGACATCATCGATCATCTGCTCAAGCAAGCCAGAGAACCTTTCACTCCCTTCGGTGGTGTCCAGCTCGTAATGTTCGGTGATCCGTTTCAACTTCCGCCCATTGTCGCCAGTAAGGAACTCCAGGAATACTTCTCCCGGAATCACGGAGGTTTCCACTTCTTTAATGCCCATGTCTGGGAAGATGTCGAATTCGAGACCTACGAGCTCAAAGAGATCTTCCGTCAGAAAGATGATCTCTTCATCGCTCTTCTCAACCGAGTCCGTGAGGGTGATGTGGATGATGATCTTCTCGCCCAACTCAACCGCCGTGTCGAAGAATTTCTGGAAGACTCTCCCGTAATTGTCCTCTCGACCACCAACAACAAAGTCAACTTCATCAACTCGAACAAACTCTCCTCCATTCCCTCCAAGGAATTCGTCTTTGAGGCCTACATCAGTGGTGCTCTCGACGAGAGGCAGTATCCGGCGGATGAAATCTTAAAACTCAAGAAAGGGGCGCAGATAATGATGCTCAAAAATGACCCGGACGATCGCTGGGTCAACGGCTCCCTCGGAACAATAGAGTCCCTTGGAGAAAAAGAGATCAACGTCAACATCAATGGTGCTGTATATAACGTCGCTCCCGTCTCCTGGGACAAGATCAACTATTTCTACAACCGTGAAACCAAAAAAGTCGAGGAACAAATCGTTGGTAAGTTCGTCCAATATCCCATCCGCCTCGCCTGGGCTATTACCATCCACAAATCCCAGGGACAAACCTTTGATCGGGTGATCATCGACCTGGACTCGGGAGCATTTACCACCGGACAGGTCTATGTTGCCCTCTCCCGTTGTCGGTCACTCTCGGGAATTTTTCTTACCCGACCCATCGGCAGGGAAGACATCAAAGTCGACTCCGATGTCGTCAAATTCATGAAGAAAAAATAGTTCTCCTACCTCTACCTAATGTTAGAATAATTACATATGTCAAATTACTACGTGGTAAACAACCCCGACGGGGGCTGGGACGTTAAGACTGAAGGGGCAGAAAGATCCAGCGGCTGTTTTGATACTCAGGCAGAAGCCGAAATGGAAGCCAAACGTCTTGCTGGTAATTCCGGTGGAGGAGAGGTCAGGATCCAGGGTCTTGATGGTCAATTCAGAGACTCTGATACGGTACCTCCAGCGGTCGATCCGTTCCCTCCCCAGGACAAAAAGTTCTAAAGGCCCGCATCTTTCTTGATCAAACCGTCACCAGGTGACTGTGGTCGTTGTAACAGACCAATTTCCACCTCTTCTTCTCTCCAATGTATTCGTAACTGCACACCCCGGTGTTCTCCAGCCTTAATCCATACAGAAGTTTCAAGAAAGACTTCGGATCATAATCCTCACCCAACAAGACCAAGCTGGTTACCACTCCGATAAGGTAAGCGTGAGACACCACCGCCACGGTGTCTTCACTGTGATTATCGATCAAATACTCCAGCACTCGTTTTGCTCTTTTGATCAGCTCATTAAGCGACTCTCCCTCTCCGTCGAACTTCCAATCAAAATTATCTTTGTTCTCATCTCTCTCCCTCAAAAACCTCTGATTCAGTTCTCCCTCATAAGGTTGCCCATCAAGTCTCACCGACTTGACTGCCTCCCGGAATAGATCATTAATCTTTAGCGGCAAAGCGGTTTGCACTGCAATCTCCTCCGCGGTCTGCTTTGCTCTTGGCAGATCGCTTGAATATAAATGGTCGAATTTCATCTCCCTGAATCTCTCCGCCACCTCTTTTGCCTGTTTCACCCCATACTCTCCCAAAGGAGAGTTTGGGCCTTGCCTGATATTTTTTTCGTGATCCTCGGTTTTTCCGTGACGGATCAAATATAGAATCATTAGCTATTTTAATCCACAGTAGTAAAATTGCCTATGTCTAACAATGCTGAGCTCCCTACAAGATCTCAAATCGTCACTGACATCTTTGATAACACCCATTACGAACCCCGGAAGGTCCGTTCGGTGCTCCTCTGCCCGACAGGGTAGATTTTCAGATGGATCTCATCGGTGCGGCCATCACTGCTCTAAGAAGATCTCAATAAGATCAACCGGTGCTACTATTTATCTATGCTTGATTCCGAGACACAAGGATATACTCCTGAACAAAGAGAAAATGCTGAGCGCATTTTTGGAGATTGCGTTCTCAATACCCTCGAATCGATGACATCGCAAATAGCCGGAAAGTCTATTAAGTTTTCCAGATCCGAAAGAGACATGAGATTGATCCAGATGGAAAAAACTTTGCAGCTGGTCAAAAAAAAGATTTCCCAGTCAAAAACTGATGATGATCACGAAAAGAAAAGGCCGGCGGGTATCAAAGGATTAGCTCCCATTCTGGCCCCCGCTACAGGCAGAATGGAAAAATTTGCCATAAGAAATTTGATCGATCGGGTAAAAGAAGGGGAAAGTGACATGGCTCAAGTTCTGAACAAAGCTGAAATTCAATTTCTATCCGGAGATCTCCGGGATGTTAAGAATTACATCGAGCGGGGTTGGCAGGTCGGTGTCAGTACTGCCCTAAAAGTTGGTGGACCATTACTGTACGAAGGCGCTCACTTCGTCCACCTGGGACTTGGGACGAACGGTAACTTGACCGACATGAGCGATGATGACTATTACAAGCGTATATTTGACGAACAGATTCGGACCGGTCAATTCGAGGACAACACCAGAAGAAAACTTGAATTCACCGGAGGCTGGAATCTTCTTCTCATGAGATAAGCAGTTACAATAAAAATATGTCCACCCTCCTTGTCTTGGTCGGTCTCTTCCTGCTTTTCCTCACCAAGAGACAAATGACTGCTAGTCTGACCCGGTTTATCCGTCATTTAGGTGGGGGACACAAGGCTGCCATCATCGTCTGGAGTATTATTTTCCTCCCCGGTACTATCATTCATGAAGTTTCTCATTTTCTGGCTGCTGCACTCACCGGCGCCCGCACCGGCAAGATCGAAATTTTTCCCGAATATCTCGAAGACGAAGTTGAAGAGGTGGATGATAGGACAGTTGCCCTTGGCTATGTCCAGACACAACGTCTCAACCCCATCCAGGGTTTCTTGGTCGGTACCGCTCCGTTCACCTCCGGTCTCTTGCTTCTCATTCTTCTTTCCGCTCTGATGCAATCAAACTATCAAATAGGTAACTACAAATTACTTCTGGCTCAAGGATATCTCTTTTTTACCATCGCCAACTCCTTTTTCCCCAGCTGGACGGATATCAAACACACCCTCACCTTCATCATTCTTGCTGCTGTAGCTCTCGTTGTCGCCTGGTTTTTTGGTTTTCAAATTCTTCTCAGCCCTGATTCTCAGATCTGGATCATCACCGACTCCCTCTGGGCAGCCCTCTTTATCAGTGTCGGCATAAACATCACCCTCACCGCCCCGCTCTCCTTAACCAACCTGCTCTTGAGAAAAAGGAGAAAATAATTCTCCGACATCTATGCTCCCCGGCAATATCCAAAGGTAAATCCTTTCTCTTTCCGAGTCTTACGGAGTAAAATCAACCTCATGACTGACCTTGATCCCATCTTTGTTAACATTCCTGTCCCCACCAGGGAAGAAGGAAAGCAACTTTGTCATCAACTATTGGAAAAAGATCTCTGTGGTACGGCCAAACTCCATGACAATGTCCATTTAATGTGGAAAGAAGAAAATAAAGTCCAAGGAGACGACATCAATCTGATGACTCTCAAAACTACTCGGGGGAAACTGGCCGATATTCATGAATTCATTCTCAAGAATCATTCTTGGGGCACTCCTTGCATCGAAGTCGTTCCCATTCTTGCCGACCTCTGCTGAATATCACTGGTATATTGTATTAATGGAAAAAGAAAAAAGGATTCCGGGTCTTGAAATAGAGACTGAATCTGGTTATCTTCCCGTGATCAATCCTGAGGTCTACGAAACCAAAAACGGTCTGGCATATTTACAAGAACCAGGTGTCGCCGTTATCTCCGTCCCCCATGTTGATCTCCGTGGAATTCAGGGCTTTCTCGACGGTTTTCCGGAAGAGCTGGGTTTCCGGGATTACCTCAAAGATCCCACCCCTCTGCCCTCGGCCGAAGCCCTCTGTAAATTCGCCGGTCAACTCTGTTATGAAAGCTTCGGACCCAGTCGCACACTCAACGAACACGCCAACAAGTATTTTCAAAATGTCAAAGAGTCGGGTCATGGATCCGTCGTTGAACATGCAAACGTCACCATGCTCTGGTGGGGAATTTCCCGCAGTCTAACCCATGAACTGGTACGTCATCGCGCCGGCTTTGGCTTTTCTCAAGTATCCCAACGCTACGTCGGTGGAAAGACCCTTCGTTTCGTCGAACGTCCGGAATATGCCAACGATCCCTACTTACATCAAAAATTTGAGGATCGCATCGATAGGACCCAGGCCGAATACGAAGAAATGACCGACTATCTTCTGGCAAAACAAAGATCAGGCGATGAAATCCTTTCTGCAGAATATAAGACGGATCTAAGAAAAAAAGTTC
>Ga0209728_1002097_pt1 | contig 10596 bp, 8 predicted proteins | sample RifGroD1_FD_183997 | JGI IMG/M metagenome (GOLD analysis project Ga0209728, IMG submission 183997) | Groundwater microbial communities from Rifle, Colorado, USA - Groundwater D1 (SPAdes) (version 2) | ecosystem: Environmental > Aquatic > Deep subsurface > Groundwater | place: Rifle, Colorado... | reverse complement strand
TAGTATCTTTATCAAAATCTAAAGCAAATATTTGTTGACTAATCCAATCTATACTTTTTCTACCTTTAAGTAATGCTGGTTTAAATGTTGCTCCATTGCTTAATAAATTAGCTAATTCTTCAATTTCAATTTCTGTTTGAATTAATCTGAATTGAATTCCTTTAGATTCATCCCCATTAGGTTTTTTTTCAAAAGTCTTTTTGTCTACCATACATTTTACTAACATTTACAACAACTCCTTTATTGTTTTTATTTTTGATTTCCTTATATAAAAATATTAATAAGCAAACAGGTGTAAGGATTCACTTTTCGGGAGCGACCCTAGTTTGCTCATTGTGTATTTCAACACAAATAAGGACACATCAATTAAGAAATGTCCTTTAATCTATTGAAATATTATTTTACATATTAATTATTTTATTATTCTGTAATCTCAATTTTATTAACTAATTCATCTACTTCATCAATATCTGTTACTTCATCCTTATTTTCAATTGCAATTACATCAATCACACTATCATCAATTTCATTAACAAACTCACCTTCACCATCCACTAATCCATCACCAAAAACTTCCTTCAAATACTCAATACTTTTCCCATCATTTATAAATTGATCAATTCTACTATTAAATTTCAACATATAATCATTAATTTTTTCTAATTCACTTTCTGGAAATTCTCCTATAATTTTGTCAAAAATTTCTAAATCTAACATTGCATTTAATACCTTAATTTGAGTTTGAAAATCATCAGTTTTAGCAATTTCCACATTTGTAAATGTTTTTATTGCAAGTAGCATTAAATATGAAACTTTAACTGATTCATCTAAATCTTTTAAATTATCATAATTGCTAATAGATTCCATAATTAATGCATTTAGTTTGGTAGGGATAAATACTTGATCCACCAATACTTCATAATCTTTTTTGTTAAGAGTGACAATTACTTTTCTCTGCACAAATAATTTTGATTGTTCCTGAAGGAGAATAGAAGAAGTTAGTTTATTTGATTTTGCCATAATAGGGATACCTCCGTTTATTTTTTATTTTATTTATTTAATTATGTAAAATATTAAAAAGAACAATAAAAAAAGAATATAGAAAAAATCTATATTCTTAAATATTACTAATATTAAATTAAAATATTATTAATCACTATTCATTTTAATCAATCCTAATTTAATTCCAGCGAATCTTACTCTTCCAACAATACTATCTTCATTATCTTTCTCTATGAATTGAAATTTATCATTGTCTTTAAAAGACATATTTACTAACTTATTAACATAATGTCTGGTATGTCTTCTACAAATGATAACTATATCTGAATGTTTAATCATAATTTCTAACTTATTTACATCATCTACATCAAATGAATCAAACCATAATACATTTAATCCATGTTTCTTTAATCTGCCCATATATTGATTTTTATATTGTGAACCAACAATTAAAACTGTAAAATTACCAAAATTAACATATTCATCAGTGTTGTTATTTTTACGCTTATACTTATTAATAAATAAAGAATTTTCTTCATACATATCATAATCAAAACTATAATACTGAAATGCTTTAACTAATTTTGCTAATCCAAATTCTACAATTGCTTTCGCAGGAATTCCATTTTTCATATATGGAATAGTATTAATAATAGGATAAGTTTTATAATTTGTTCCAATAAAAAACCATCTATTATTAATTAATCTTAACCAACCAAATTCTATGTTAACATTATCTTCTATTTTCTGCACATCAGATTTACAATTATAACCTAATCCAAATTTCATTTTATTAAAATATAACTTATATAAATTATAGATTTTTTCATATTCCATATAATTTGTATCATTAAACCTTGCAGTTAATTCATCTATTAAATCTAAAATTGTTAAAGATTCTTTATAATTCTCAGCAAGGTATTTAAAATGTTGCAATTCAATACTCATATTCATAATAATTTCTTTATGTTTCTTTAAATCTTCTGCTATTGTAGAAGTATTAATATGTGTTAAAGCAGTTTTAAGTTTTTCATATTTAACACGCAATTCTTGATGCTCAAGTTTCATTATTGCAAATGTACTTCTATAACTCTTATTATCTTCTACTAACTTATCATAATTATCCTTATAAGGAAGTCTATTTAATACATCTTCCTGAATTTTAACTAAAATATTTTCCTGCTCAGTAATTTTATTTTTCAACGATAATATTTCAGCACTTTCATCAAGAATATTCTTCTGTTTTAAATCGTAAATTTCTTTCTTCAAAAGGGAGATAGTAGATTTATTATCTTTTAATTCTTTATTTTTTAATACTAAATCCTTTTGTAGATTCTCAATTTGTTTATCTTTTTGGCGTAATTCTTTTGAATATTCTTTATTATTGTTATTACTATTAACATCATTGTTATTAACAATAATATCATTTAATTCTTCAGAATCTTTTACATTTTCAACTTTAGTTACATTTATAAATTTTTCAAGTAATTGTTTCTTCTTATTTGCTGTTTTATCTTTATCATTTTTATAGGTTTCTGCAAATTTAAGTTTGGGATCTACTGACATCATTTTAATATTCATTTTATTATTATCACCTCATCAGTATATGGTATTATATAGTATTATATGTTTTATATAAAAATATTATACCATTGATAAATGATAAAATAAAGTGTAAATGATATGAGAGGAGGTAAGATTATATTTATATTATAAATTTATATAGTTTTCTTTAATTCCTTTGCTTTCTTTCTCTCTTTTCTTCCTTTTGCAATAACTTTTACATCAACCCAACCTTCATTTTCTTCATTACCATCAATTTTGCTATAATTTATAACATTTAAAATTTTATCAGGATATTTATAATTAAACAATTTTTCCTTGAGCAAGAAATCCTGTGTTGGCATGCCCTTAACATCAAATATAATCATATTTCCATTTGTATACTCTACTTCAAAATCAGAAATATAATAAATTGGTAGATACTTTTTACCATGTTTTTCAAATTTATCTTGAAGTAAATATTTAGGTTGAATTCTTATATTCTTAACTATTCCTTTTTCTTGTTGTAAGAGAAGATATACATAGAATCTGTATTCAACATCTGAAGAAAATGTATGTCCATTTAATGTCCTTTTTTCTTTTGCTTTAGTATTTGTATTTACGTTAAATTTTGATCTTGCCATCAATACACCTCTTTAAATTAATAATTTTAAAACAAAAATAACTACCCTAAAAAAATATAAGGTAGTTATCTCTAATCTAAAAATCACAAACTATTGATATTATTGACTTTTCAAACCTCAAAATCATGACAAAACCGAAATTTTGTATTGATTTGGTTAAAAAATAAGGATTGATCTATTTATGAGATCAATCCTTATTTTTAGTATTATTATAGAATAATGAATTAATATTTAATTGTTATGTATAAAATATTTAATTGTATCTTATTAATTAACAAACTAACGCATTTTCGTTAGCTTGGCTAGTTAGAAATCAAATACTTCTGGCACATCAACCAACGCTCTTTTATAGATTATGTCATGCCCTTCAACATTTGGGTGTATACCATCAGCTAGAAAAAATGTTGCATTCTGCGTTTGCCTGTCGTTATTGGTTGTGGTGACAAAGTTGGCATCAACATACTTGTAACCACTTGCCAAAATCCAGTTATTAATTGCAGTCATAACTGCCGTTCTATCAACATCTGTCCTTTTCGTAACGGTCACTAATATGGGTATGGAACCACGGCTTTCTACCTTTGTAATTAAAACATGCATATTAGCCAGCCATGTTGCAAAGGAAGAATCATTTGCCCCAATTGCCAGCATAGTATATTTGGGTTTAAAATTCATAAAATCAACATCAAATTTATTTTTTAATTCTGTTGAAGAATCTCCACCTCTGCCGCTAATTATGCAATCATCGCTTAACAAAGTGCTTAATTTTGCTGCGTACCTGTTTGCAATTCCTAGACTCAGCAGAGTAGAGCCCTCAATAAAGCTGTCGCCATAAATAGCAAGCTTGGGGCTTGTTGGCATGTCGGATACATATTCCATCTTTGTGACCGTAAAATCGCCACTTACCGCAATGACGCAAGGGGAATCTAACATGCTTCCGTGTTCATCCAAGGAAACAGAATAGGTATTGCTTATTTCTACGGTGTCGCCTGTTATGGTATCGGTAAGTTTTAGCGTTACCTTATCCACTGTTTCTTTTTTAAACTCGATTAGATATTCCCTGCCAACCACTGTAGCAAAAGGAATGGCAGTGAAATTGGTTACGTCAGGGATAGTTGATACATTGTTGTCCCAAACACCCCTTAGTTGTAATTTGCTATTAACAAAATCAACATCTGCCAAACTTGATGACAAGTTAAATTTACTTCTCCTACATATTCCTATGTCGCAATTAGTATCACCCAAGATTACCTTAACCCTCATTCTACTGCGATCTAGGGATGAATATTTGTTCCAATAAAGTTGCTTATCCCAACCACCTACTGTCGGAGATGTCGCCCCGTTATTTATCACAAATCCAGTGTTAGAATAATCAGCAGAAAGTGTTGTACCTTCGAAGGTAGTGGACATTAAAGTAGATGTAACAGACGTACCTTTCAGTAGGTCTATTTCATCCTGCATACCTTCTATGGTATCTTCCAATGATCGACCAATACTTGCACTAATTGCTATTCTATAGTTTGATGCACCACCAACCACCACAGTACCATAGGCATCGCCTGTTAAACTGAAGCTACTGCCTACCCCAGGAGTAGATATATAAGGCACTGCCGGACTACCAGAAGAATAAACACCTATTACCCAACCCTGCTCCACCTCAAAAGGTGTAAAGTCTATGCCAGCATAGTATGTGTACAAGCCTGACTTGGTTGTAATTTCAACTTCTTTTTTAAACTCAAAACCGTAAGTATTGAATTGTCTGAAAAACTTTACCTTTAAATTTCCCACAGCATTTGCCCGTAGGGTTATTGAGTTTAAAATACCAGTTCCTGTGCATGGAGTGCCGTCAACCCTTGTGGAGTCCATTGCAATCATTGGAGCAGTTGATACATCAAGAGTGCCGATACTATGCGGTAGGCTTTGGTATGGGGAAATTGCATTTAATGCGTCTTTAGCCAATCCCCTTGCTAATAAATCCCCCATCTAAGCCACCGCCTTGCCTTTAATACTCACGTTTCCACCGGCAATAGCCTGTAAGTCCATGAGAACAGAGGTTAAGCCTGTAATATCAAATTGCCACAATTCACCTGTACCTGTGGTGGAGATTGCAGTTGATAGGTCAGATAATTTAACCCCCATCAATGCTCTGTCTGTGCTACTTGCGCCTCTCCCGATAAAGGCAACCGTTCTGCTGGTCGATGTGCCGTATATCTCAACGGTTAATGTTTTGTTGCCGCCAACCGTAAAAACCGTGCCATCTGCCGCTGCAACTGCTTCGTCATGGAAGGTTGCATCAGTAACATTACTACCAGTTAGTTTCATACTACCCGGACTAGCATCAGTGAATATTTCATTCCCACTTGCATTTTTATTCACTACTGCATTAGTAATCCCTGGAGTAGTTTGATCAATTCCAACCTTACCGACAATATTACTACCTGCAATTAAACTAGGTAAACTTGTTACACCTACATCACTCAATTTATCAACTATATCAGCTAATGTTTTAACTGTTTCTCCTGTTTTTGTAATTGCATCTCTTAATGCAGAAAGAGCAATATCTAAATTAGCATTAGTTACAACAGGAGTATTTGTTATTTCTGTTCTTAGAGAATTTGTACCTCCATGTAAAACATCTGTTAAAAGAATATTTTCAGGCAAAATTTATCAACTCCTTTTATTTTATTAATTATTTTAGTTTGTAGTTATATTATAATTTTAATAGTTTAGTATTTTAATTATTCTAAATCCAAACTCTATTAATATTGTTTGTAATATTAATGTTAAAAAGCAGGTTAAAAAATCCACCTATTGACATATTATTAATTGGAGTGGTAGTATTAATTTGATTATTTATATTAATATTTTGAGTTGGATTTATTTGTTCGTTATTTCCTAACCAAACGTAATTCATAGGGAAATATCACCTCGCAAAGTTTTATAAATGGAAAAGAGACTATGTGACAGCACAATCTCTTTGTTTTACATCTAAATAGTTTCGAATCTAATTAGATAACCATATTTAATTTATTACTAATCAATTTGCTGGATTTCTAGTCTAAATGTATCATATTTTAATATGGGTGATCCAGAAATTGATATAACTCGAAGTTTAATGTTTATATCGCTTATAGGTCTATATAATCCTCCCGTTACTGGTTGTGGGCCAACAGCACCAGTAAATGTAGAAGTATAACTAACTCCTTGATATAGTCCATTTATTTCTGAGTTATTAGACGCATTAACAAATGCGAATCTAGCACCTGCATATCCCCCGTCACCATCAATTTGTGTATAAGCATGTATTCTATAGGTCTTGTTAGATTTTAGTGGAATATTTGGAGATGTAATAGTTCCCATATTAAAATTAATTCCTGTGACAAATGCAATATCCATATTAGTTGTAACTGCTGAATCTACAGTCTTATAACCTACGAATTGAGCTAAACCACTTATTTGACACCATCTTGAGTTAGAGTAACAATATTTACCATGATTATCGGTATCAAATACTTCAAGACCTTCTGATGGTGAATTAATAGCTAATCTTTGTGCTTGTGTCATGCGAGGTGATAAAAATCCTTTAGTTATAGAAGTTAAATCTAAAATAGAATTATCAGAAGGTGTAGATGTACCAATTCCTACATTTCCAGCATTTGTAATTCTCATCGACTCACCTTGTTCAGTTTTTGTAACAATTCTTAAATCTTGAGTTGATGTTACTATAGCTGGAGAAACATTTCTATTTAACAAAATATCTTGCCCTACATGTAAATCCATAGTATTTTTTATATCCCCAACAACATCTAATGCTTCAGTTGGTGTAGGTGTACCAATTCCTAATCCAGTATCAGTTAATGTTGCTTTAGTTGTTCCTGCTACTTTCATATCAATAGACGTACTTGTACCATCTAATATTAATGATTTTCCTGTAACGGATTGAATTTTATTATCAACAATTAATCCTGTATTTACTTCCCAGTTTCCAGTAGATTGATTCCATAGAATAGTTTTATCAGTAGTACCATTAAGAATTATCCCACCACCATCTGCTAAAGTATCAGTAGGTGTGGCAGTATTAAGTAAATAAACATTTTTATCTTCTACATTTAGATTTGTAACATTAACATAGGATATTTCACCTTGAACATCTAAATCACCTGTAATTACTGTATCACCAATAACATGTAATTCTGCTGTAGGATTAGAAGTGTTACCGAATTTACCGTCTTTATCAACATAAAATGTTCCTGTTTGTGTTCTTACTCTAAAATCAGGATAAGAGTTTCCATCAATAAGAGGAGAATCTATAGAAGTATAAGCAGTTTCACCAGAATTATAAAATCTATATTCCTTTAATGTTTTTTGTTTTATATTATAATTGAAAGTTGCGACACCATTTATTGTTTCTGTACCTGATACAATCAAATTATTATTTAAAGTAGTAACTCCTGTAACATTAAGTGTCCCACCAATTGTTGTATTTCCAGTTATAGATGCAGTTGTTCCCACTGATAAATCTGTTGTTAATGAAGCACTATTAAACTCAACATCACTATCTTTATTTATTGGTTGGTCAGAATGATAATAAAGTCCATTCCCACCACCAATGAGATCAGTTAATCCACTATGACTTGTAACTGTACTAGCAGCAAATTTAGTTACAAATGCACTGTCTATTTGAGTTGCGATATCTTCACCCTTTAAGACAATTATTCTACCAATTAACATACCATTATTAACTATTGAAGCAGGAACATTATTTGGCAATTGAGATGCTTTTGCTGTATTTAAATCAAAATCACCATCACCAAGAAAAACTGCAATTTCTTTGGTATTACCAATCATTCTAAAAATCCAATTAACAGCATAATTGCCATCTGTAAGTGTTGCAAGTCCTGTTCCTGTATCATATTGAATATTATCATATTGGGTTATAGACTCATCTATCCATTCACTTAATGCATCTGTATGCCAAAATTTACAAATATCTATTGATGAATCAACGGAATCCATTGAATTTCTATATACTCCTTGCCAAATTATACCTGATGATACAATTATTTTTCTTATTGCAGATTCACCAATATCTAAACCTGATTCTCTTGAGAATCTATCTGTTCGTATTAAACGATCATGTATCTTATTCGGCAAACCATTCCCAGGAGAGTCCCAACTTACAAAACTTAAATTATCTCCATCTCTAGTTACTGTATATATAGGAATTATATTAGACCAATTAAATTGAGATGAATCTGTAATTGTACGAAGAATAGGATTTCCATTATTATAATCAGAACAAATATATGTGGTTATATGTTCAGTTATTGGGAATGTATTACCAGATATATTGTGTTCAGTTATAATTCCTGTATAATTTGTAGTATGAAAAAGTCTATATATTCCATCACCTATAGTTACTGTACCCAAACCAGTATTATATGTAATTGTTGGTGCTATAGCTGTACCTGAAGATATATAGGTTATTGAACTATTTGAAGAGCCACTACTATTTCTATTAAATAAAGGCATTTATTTATCACACCCCTTCAGTTACAAGTAAATTTTTATCACCAATTCCACTATGTATACAATTTATTGCTTGTGTAGAAATAAACCAAGGTTGTAATTCATAATTACCACTTGCACTAATAGGAATACCTTGCCCAACTACAGCATCAGTTCCAAATGATAAATACATATTTGTATCACTATCATTTACAATAAGTAAATATTTTCTATTAGAATTAGCAGGGAGGATAGAAGTGGATGTGTTAGACACTGAGATTGTTGTGTGTGTTAGAGTTAAATTGGGAAATGCTGCTATTACTACACGTTCAACACCTAAACCTTGAGGATCTTTTTCATATGATTGTTGTACAGTCGTTCCGTCTGTTGCAATACCTTTTTGTTTTGTGTTTATGAAAGTTTCATCAATTTCCCATGTTGTACCATTAAAGATATAATCTATTATATTATCATCTTCAGTAAATAAATGAAATAAATCACCCATATCAGCATGAATTGGTTGATCATCTAATGATGTGCCCCAAAAATGTTGTAAATGTTTATAGTGAGATGTACTTCTAATTGTCATGTTTGTGTATCACCTTCTTTTTTTTGATTTTTGTTTTATTTTGTTTATTGTTTTATTATTTATTATTAGAATTTATTTTAGGATTTAGCAAAATAAAAACCCTTATAGATAAAGGGTTTGTTGGATTGGGTATTTGTGTGATTTTGTGGTTGTGATGATTTTTGTAAAAAAGTATATTAAATTACTTATAGAATAGGCGAGAGGTGTTATTCTCTAAATTTCCTATTATTATTGATTAATTACAATAACCATACATTTCACAAATTTCACTCCATGATTTTTTATATCTTTTCCTATAAACACTACTATCATGATTAGATATTGAACTAAATACTTTACTAGAAGGATATTTATTATATTGTGCAAAATAATCATCAAATATATCAGTAAATTCTTTTCGTAAATATTCATCACTAAAAATTCTTGCTAATTTACCAGTTGCTTTACCAATATTTGATTTATGTTCTTTTTTACGTTGTATGTAATCTTTATATTCATTTAAAGATGAATACATTTTTACAATTTCATCATATATATTTTTATGTATGTTAAATTTATTAGAATAAGAAACAATATTTATTTTAGTATTATCAACAAATTCTTTGTATATTGGTATATATCCAAGATTATCAACTATAGTTAAAAAATTATTTTTATAATCTTCTTCTGTATACCTTTGTTTAACTATTCCCATATCTTTATAAATTTTATCTAATCCTATTCCAGTAAGAATATCATAAGTTATATAATCATGATTATATGCAAATCTATGAATATCTTTATTGTTAGTTAATTGATAATAATTTTTAAATTCATCAATAATATAATTATATAAATTATCAAACCTATTATATTTTCTTATTATATCTATCCATTTCATGTTAAAATAATTTCTATAAGATTGTATTTTTATGTCAGACACACTATTAAATCCTTTTGTAGTTAATAAATATGGTTCTATTGCTTTAATAATAAAATTATTATTGTATTCAGTTTCAGTATATAATGGTTTAGAATATTTTGATTTCCCATTAGAATTTGAAATACATTCTTGACAATGCAATTCATAAATATGGTATTGAGTAAATTCTTTACCACAAGATTTACAACAAATGTTATTTTCTACATTAATATATAATTTATCTAATAACTTTTTTGCATTATTTATTTCTATTTTAGAAAAATTTGATGTTGTTTTTGTTGTATTATTTGCTAAATTAATCACCCAATCTAATTCCTGATTAGGTATTTCATTTAATTTTATAAAATATTCTAATTTTAATTTTGTCATGTATCCAAATTTTTCTGTTGCTT
>Ga0209728_1002096_pt1 | contig 10599 bp, 6 predicted proteins | sample RifGroD1_FD_183997 | JGI IMG/M metagenome (GOLD analysis project Ga0209728, IMG submission 183997) | Groundwater microbial communities from Rifle, Colorado, USA - Groundwater D1 (SPAdes) (version 2) | ecosystem: Environmental > Aquatic > Deep subsurface > Groundwater | place: Rifle, Colorado... | reverse complement strand
GAGTGTTCCACCACTCCCAGGCTTTGGGGTTACCATTAAGTATTTGTCTGGCCGTAAAGGCATGGTAGACCTCGTCGAAGTATTCATTCTTGGGATTTTGCAACCAACCGACTCTGGTGATTAAGGTAAAGGCAAGAATTGCGATTAACAAATATTTAACTTTCTTTTCTGACAGGTGGTGTTTGGGAAATGAAAAATTCAGCTTTGGTTTTCTTTTCAGGATAGCGGCAAATTTGAAATCGAAATTAAATTGTTTGGAAATTCGTTCTTTAAAGAAATAGGCAAAAAAGATTAAGACAAAAAGAAGCGAAAAGAATTTATAAGAAGAGGTGGTCGCCTCAAGCAACCCAGGATTAGAAAGAAAACTCTCCGGCGTATAGTAGGCATAGGGGTGGTAAATATTGATAAGGGCTAAGGCCGAGACGACAAAGTACAAAGCCAGCTCAAATTTCGAATAAATAAGGCCGGCCGAAAGGAGGAAAAACGGTAAAGATACCAGAATATAGCGCTCGTGCACCCGGGTGGAAAAAAGGGAAAAAGCCAGATAGGTTAGGCCCAAGGAAAAATATAAATGTTGAGGTTTTCTCTCTGATTTAACCAGTTTATTAATAACCAGACAAATGGCGCTGACAAAAAGTACCGCCCCCCAGGAAAGATAGGAAATTCCCAAAAACGTTCCGGAATCAGGAATCCACATTCCTTTTACCAGGGCCCAAAAATTAAAGGCCATCACTGAAGTAAAAGGGGATTCGTTCGACATTTTTAAGATTAAAGCCGGCAAGCCAAGAATCGGATTTTTATCAATAAAAAACGGCAGACCGAGGATAAAAACAGAGAAAACGGCAGTGACGACAAAAAGTGCCGCCTGCTTTGGTTTAAATTTAAGCCAAAGATAAGTCAGAAGCACGGGCAAAGAAAATAAAGCCTGGGGTTTAACCAACAAAGCCAGCACCCAGAAAAGTGCAGAAAACAGCACATTTTTCTTTTCAGCCAGGAAATAGGCGGCCAGAAGTAAAAATAAGGCAATCAGCCCGTCAGTTTGCCCCCAAATGCTGTTGGCAAAGACAACCACCGGGTTGAGGATATAAGCGAAAAAAGCAAAAGTTGCCAACTTAGGCCTTCTTTTCAATAACACTTTATAAAGCAGGATTCCAATACCGATATCCGCCAAGACCACCGGTAGCTTGATTAAAAACGGGTAGAGCCAAGCATTGAAATACAGACTTTTATTAATAACTCCCAATATCCAAAGGTAATAAAGAAAACCGGGTGTGTAATCGGTCCAGCCCGGAAGTAAATAAAATCCCCGAGGGCCGGCTTCAGCCAACATGCCCGACCAAGCTATCCAGTTATTCATATCAACGGTAAAGCTTGGGAAAAAAGCCAAAACCAGACGCACAATCAGGGCAAAAAAAATAATTAGAGAAAGTTTTTTCTGATCCACTCCCATACTTCGCTCCAGTCGCCCGCTTTTGCAACAAAAACATATTGGTTATCGTAGCGGGGAGAAATCGGCGGATTCTCCAAAAGCTCTTCTGAAAGAACAAAAGTACTTATCTCTTCTCTTGCATCAAAGGCGCGTCTAACCAGCACCGCTCCGATGTCTGCCGAAATGTCTGACTCGATGGAACTTTTGACCACTCTCCAAATACTTAACAATTTCCTCGGCGAAAGAAGCGTCGCAGGAGAGAGAATTTTTTCTCGAATAGCAAGAAGCACTTTCTGCTGTCTGGCCGCCCTGGCTATATCAGTCCCTTCTTCTCCTTGGGTATTTCTGCTCCTTACAAATTTTAGCGCCGTCGCCCCGTCCATTTTTTGGATTCCACTTTCGAATCGAATAGTTTCGTATCTACACTTAAACTCTTTAGGCGAAGAGGCGCTTTGGGCATCTCCTCCACATTCGTCATTTTCCTTACCGGGAATCGGATATTTCTCGTCAATAAAATTTCTTTCCACGTCGACATTTATTTTGCCCATGACGTCAATTATTTTTGTAAACCCTGAAAAATCCACCACCAGTCCATAATGGACAGGCTGCCCGACAATTTCTTCTACGGTAGATTTGGCAAGGATTAAACCGCCACCTTCCATTTTTTGTTTTCCCCAATAATAGCTACTATTAACCTTGGCTCGAATTTCCGGTATCCAAATATCACGGGGTAAAGAGACGACTGTTACTCTGGGATTGTTATGAGAAACCGACGCGAAAATAATAGTATCCGTTAATTCGGAAGCCGCGTGCCCCTCACCTGCCTTTCCTAAAATCAAAATATTTGTTCTTTCCCCTGACGACTTGACTTTGGAGGTAGGTGCAAAAATGAAGTTCGAGATAACCTTCCCATAGTTGGTAATCCCGACTTTTTCAAAAATAAAACCAGTCAAGGCAATAAATAAGAAGGTGCCCAAAAGAATTGAGGCTACCAGACCGATTCTTACCAGCCAAAGGTGCTTTAATAGGCGTCTTTTTATTCTTTGGAAGGCTCTCGCCTTTTTGGGGGCAAACTCTCCTATTTCGGTAACTTCTTCCATGTTAGAATTGCCTTATTCTACCATTTCTACCATGCCTAAAACTCACAAGCTTCTGACCGGTTTAAATGACCAACAAAAGAAAGCGGTGACTTATGACGAAGGCCCCCTCCTTGTTTTGGCGGGAGCAGGCAGCGGTAAGACCAAAGTCTTAACCCACAGGGTTGCTTGGTTTATCGCCGAGAAAAACCTAAAACCAGAAAGTGCACTGTTGTTAACGTTCACGAATAAGGCTTCCGGGGAGATGAAAGAAAGGGTGGCAAAGTTAACGGGTTCTGCCCCGTCTTTCTCCGGAACTTTCCATTCTTTCTGTGCAAAACTTTTAAGAATCGACGGCCGGGCGATTGGAATACCTCCTGGATTTTTGATTTACGACGAGGCTGACCAAAAAGATCTTGTCAAGCAAATCTTGGCCGAGCTAAATTTACCCCCCGATTCATACTCACCCGGTGCAATACTTCACGACATCTCCGAAGCCAAAAATCAGATGCTTTCACCCAGCCAATATGCGGAGATTGTTCAGGGAGAATGGGAAGAAACTGTCTTTAAAGTTTATGCTCTTTATGAAAAACATCTCAAAGAGATTGGGGCGCTTGATTTTGACGACCTCTTAATCAAGACGGTTATTCTCCTCAAAGACAACCCCCAAATTCTCAAAAAATGGCAGGGAGTTCTTACTCATATTTTTGTCGACGAGTGGCAGGACACCAATAAAATCCAATATACCCTAACCAAACTTTTGGTTGGAAAGAGAAAAGACATAACAACCGTAGGCGACGCGAGCCAAAGTATTTATTCATGGAGAGGCGCAGACTTTAGAAATATAAATTATTTAGTACGAGATTTTCCCAACATAAAAATAATTAACTTGGAGCAAAATTACCGCTCCACCCAGAATATTTTAACTGCCGCAAACTTCGTAATCTCCAAAAACACAACACATCCAATCCTTAAGCTTTGGACACAAAAAGGAGAAGGCCCAAAAATTAAACTTTATGCAGCCAGGAACGGTTTTGATGAGGCATCCTTTGTGGTCGATAAAACTTCTCGTCTCAACTCTTACAAAAATTACGCTTTCGCCGACATCGCGGTTTTATACCGTACGAATGCCCAATCCCGTGTTCTGGAAGAAGCTTTGCTTCATGCCGGAATTCCTTATGTATTGGTTGGGGGAGTTCGATTTTATGACCGCAAAGAAATTAAGGATGTTATTTCATATATTCGGCATCTAATTAATCCAAAAGACTCCGTATCCAAAAAGCGCATCGAAAAAATCGGAATAAGAAGATTTGAAAAACTTGAAGAGTTTAGGAAAGACCTAGCTTCAAATCACCCCCGGGGTGAAGATGTTTTCGACGGGATGACAACCCTGGATTTACTCGATGCCGTCTTACAAAAAACCGATTACCTTTCTCTTTTCCAAAAGGAAAGTGAGGAAAACTTGACCCGCCTCGAAAACATCAAAGAACTTCGCTCTGTTGCTACCGAATTCCCAGATGTTAATGATTTTTTGGAAAATGTCGCACTAGTTGAAGCAGGTCCAATTAATGCAACCAAAAATGGTGTTACATTAATGACCCTGCATGCCGCCAAAGGCCTTGAGTTTCCGGTTGTTTTTATCGTGGGGATGGAGGAAGGCCTTTTCCCACACTCAAGAAGTTTGATGGATGTTAGTCAGCTCGAGGAAGAAAGGCGGCTTGCCTATGTTGGTATTACCCGCGCCAAAGAACTATTGTATTTAAGTTACGCCTCTCGCCGGCTTTATTTCGGCGAGAAGATTTCAAACCCGCCGAGCAGATTCATAATGGACATACCCGAAAATCTCCTAGAAACTATTAATGTAGCAGATTCCCTCGATGAGTTTAAAATAGATTCTGTAGATGATATAAGGGGAACGTTCGACGACATTATCGAAAAATACTTGAAATGACAAAGGAAACTTTTAACAAAACAGCTTCTCACCCACTCCAATCCTGGGAGTGGGGAGAGTTCAGGAAATCTTGGGGAAACCAGCTTGTAAGATTTTCTTTCGGTCAGGTTACGCTTCATCGAATTCCTTTTACTCCTTTTAAGGTCGGGGCATTGATCAAAGGACCTGCTCCGACAAAGACCATGATTGACGAGCTTAAGAAGTTGGCAAAGAAGGAAAAGGTAATTTTTGTCAAACTTGAACCCAATGTTTTAAAAAACGGAAAGGCCATAAAACTGTTAAAGGACAGTGGCGCAGTTCCCGGAAGAAGACTTTTTACACCAACAACCTTCTTAATAGACTTAGCAAAATCTGAAGACGAGCTTCTTGCCAGTTTTCACTCAAAGACCCGCTACAACATCAGGCTTGCCCAAAAACAAGGGGTGACCGTTACCGAAGATAATTCCGATAGCGCCTTTGAAAAATACCTATCCCTCACCGAAGAGACAGCCAAAAGACAAGGCTTCTACGCCCACAGCAAAAAATACCACCGGCTGATGTGGGAACAACTTAAGCCCGCCGGCATTGCCCACCTTTTGGTGGCAAAATACAAAGGGGAAACAATCACGGCCTGGATTTTATTTACCTGGCGCGACTTTCTTTACTATCCTTACGGGGCTTCAACCAACAAATATAAAAATGTGATGTCGAATAACCTCATGATGTGGGAGGCGATACGGTTTGGAAAAAACATGGGGCTAACTACTTTTGACTTGTGGGGAAGAGAAGAAGGCAAAGGCTTTACCCGCTTCAAAGAAGGATATAACCCAAAAGTTATCGAATTTTTGGGAACCTGGGACTTAGTTACCGGCCCCTTTTATTGGCCATACAGAATTGCCGAATCCGTTCGGTGGATATTTCTGCGAACAGTTGCAAAATTAGGGCTATTTAAAAATAAATTTTGATGAAAAAGATAATCTCAAAAAACCCTCTCTTCTTCGCTTTCGTTACCCCAGCCGTGACCGATACCATAGTGACCCTTTTGGGACAAGATCCTGCTTATTGGATTAACCACAGAGTTATAAACGAGGCAAGTCCGGTATACTTTTTCTTACTTGCATCTCCTTTTGTCTACATAATTGGATCTTTAATTTGGTACATATTTTGGTATTGGACGTTCAAACATTTAAAAGAACCTCTTAATCTTGCGATTACTTTATTATTTTTGATTGGCCACTCATGGGGAAGTAGTTCTTGGATACACAAATTTCTGCTCGATAAAAGAATTTATAATCTTTTCAGTCAGAATTCTACTATGTTCGGCTGGGGTTTAATAATTTTATATTTTGTCGCCATTTCTTCTATCGCAACTTACTGTTTAAGAATTTATATTAATCAAAGAAGGAATGGTTGATATCCGCCAAACTGTCCAATACGCCAATTACTTAGAAAAAATCGGTTGGGTAGTCGAGAAGTCGGGCGAAATAAATTACTTCATTAAAAAGCTTCCCCTTGTCGGTTCGATAATCAAAGTCCAAAGGCCCGAAGAAATTAGAATAAATAAAATAAGGCAGTTATCTAAAAAATATCATGCGTTTCAAATTATTATCGAACCCAAGACGGAATTTGACGCGAAATATCTTTCATCTTTGGGCTTTAGATTAACCAAATCTCCATATCTTCCCACTAAAACCCTACAACTTGATCTCACAAAATCCCGTGAGGCATTGTGGAGGAATTTAGAAAAGGATGCAAAAAGCGCAATATTAGAAAAAATAGGCTCCGAGCCTGATTTTTACAACTATAAGAAACTTATAAAAAGCGAGGCAATTGATGTTGTAAAAACTGGTAAAAACCAACAAAATACTATCGGTCTCTTTAGGGAGGGGTGGAAGCGGGCGGTTAAATGGAAAAGATATGTTCCTCCTTTTTCGCATTTACTTGCTCTCAAGAAATTATTTAAGGAAAATTCTTTATTTTTGGTCACTCCTAATTATTCCTCGGGAACAATTTTTTTAATTGGAGATAAAATCGGTTATTACTGGCAGGCATTCACCAATAAAGAGGGACGCAAGATCTTGGCCCAGTATAAAATTATCTGGGAGGGAATTTTGTGGGCGAAGAAAATGGGCGCAAGAATTTTTGATTTTGAGGGAATATATGATGAAAGATTTCCCAATAAATCATGGCTCGGTTTCACCCATTTCAAAAAATCCTTCGGGGGGTACGAAGTTGCCTATCCGGGAACTTTCGTAAAATGGTTTCTATGATTTATAAAGCAATCTCCCTTAAACAACCTTGGGCCAATTTGGTTGCCACCGGCAAGAAAACTATTGAAACAAGAAAATGGACGACAAATTACCGGGGCGATTTGGTTATTTGTTCTTCTAAAAAACCAGATATCCATCCTGCCGGATATGCTCTTTGTATTGTAGAACTTTACCGGATTGAACCGATGAAAAAAGAACACGAAAGGAAAGCTTGTATCAAGGTTTACCCCAGAGCTCACAGTTGGTTTTTAAAAAACATTCGACCGATAAATCCGATTGTTCCGGTCAAAGGACAATTGGGGATATTCGACTTAAGGTTTTAAGAGGTTATTGGAAAATACCAACATCAACTGGTAGCATTTAAGAGATGAAGAAGTATTTGCTGGCGACTTTCGTTATCGGATTATTGATATTGGATTGGCTGGCGCTTGACGACATAACAACCGGTAGTGAACCGAATTACGACGGTGAGTGGGCAATATTGATTGTCAGTGCGGCTATCTTCGGATTTCTAATTTTCAAGAAGTTACTCCGACGCCCGGCAAAGAAGTGAATATTCGCAGTTATTCTGGCAAAAGATATGGCCCGAGCATTTAAAGTCCGATTTTTCTATCTCTCCCCTAATCGCAATAATTTCCTCGGTTGCCTTTCTTAATTCATCGACACTTCGAACCGTTGATATTTTTTCTTGTTGGTCCAAGAAATATAATGAGAGTTTTACCTGCTCCGGCTTTTTACCAAAGGGCTTGTGGGGAATGTTGGTTGCGGCTAAAGCATAAAATGAAAGCTGTAAATTATCATCGACTTCTTTCTGCGTGGGAATCGTCGCTCCGGTTTTGTAATCGATAATCTCTATCGTTCCGTCCGGCAAAACATCGACTCTGTCTATTTTCCCTCCGATTCTTAACCCTTTACCTTTTTTGTCATTTAAGGGAATGGTGAAGGGTTCTTCCATAACAACCGGTGGGTTCTTGGAGTTAAATCCTTGTTTGAGAAATCCGCTCAGATATAACTTGCCTTTTTCAAAAAACCTTTTTTCGTGGGTTTTGCCGGAAAAGCCTTCCTTGACCCAATTTTTTTCTAACAATTCGTAGATTAATTTTTCGGTGGGTCTTTGGCCCGCCTTGACCGCAAGGTAAAAATCGTGGATGGCTGCGTGTAGCGAACTGCCAAAACTTTGCGCAGCCGAAGGGGGAGTCGGGACTTTAAAAATGTATTTGAGTTTGTAATGAAGCGGACAGGTTTTAAAGGTTTCTATTTGAGAAAAAGAAAGATAGTCGATATGAAGTTTGGGTATCTGGTATTTAGTTTCTGAAATTTTGGGCGCGGCATAGTCCAAAAACGTCAGCTGTTTATGAGCGACCTCGGACAACTCGCTGGCTACGGCCTTATCTCCAAGGGCTTCGAAGATAAATGGGGAAAGACGCTTTTCTCTTTTTCCTTCTCCATAATAGTCTGCCGCCGTAACGAAGACGCGTTCCCTGGCTCTGGTCATCCCGACATAAAAAAGCCTTCTTTCTTCTTCGAGGTGATAATCCCCGACCGGCAAAACTTCTTTGATTAGAGCATCTGGAATTGGGATCTGTTCCCTTCTTTCGGTCGTTGGAAACCGCTGGGCCACCAGGTTGACCAGAAATACGACCGGAAACTCAAGTCCCTTGGATGAATGGGCCGTTAAGATATTGACGGCATCGACCTCAGTCCAATCGGTATCGGCTGCCCGTGGTGATTCGCCCAGTTCGCTTGAAAGTTCCAGCCAGTCCACGACCGCAGGAACAGTGGCGTCCTCGTGGTCAACCTCATAAGTTTTTAATTTGTCGAAAAATTTGGAGATGTTTCCGGCTTTTTTCTCGGCCTCGGGAGAATCGGGGGAAAGAAGTTTTTGTAAAAGACCGGTATCTTGCAAGAAATAATAGAGAAGTTGTCCAGCGGTTTCCCGCCTAACAAGTTTTAGATTTCTGCCTATTATTTCTAAAATCTTTTTGACTTTTTCTTTAGTTTCGGAGGCAACAAATATGTCGTTGATTTTTCCGCAAGCCTCAAAAAGCGTCGAATTAAAACGCCTGGCGTAGTTGCCAATGGCCACCAAATCTCTGGCGGGAATATCCAAATACTCAATAGACAACAATCGGTAAAGGGCCACCGAATCGTCAAAGTTGTAAATTACCTTAAGATACGAAATTAAATCGATGACCTCGGGCTGTTTAAATAGCCTTCCCGGACCCAAAAATTGATATGGAATTCCTCTTCGGGAAAACGCTCTGGCGAAAGGTTCTGAGTGGTTGTTGGCCCGAACCAATATGGCAAAGTCCCTCCATTCATATTTTGTCTCCTTCTTTATTTCTTCAATTTTTCTGGCAACCGCATCCGCCTCATTCTCAACTCTGTCGGAGTGGATAAAGGAAATTTCCTCTCCATCTTTAGCAACCTGGGAAATAAGTTTCTTGCTGATACCTAATTGTGCTTCAAGGGTATCTGGGTCGTTAAACTTAATAAGTTGGTAAGCAGAATCTAATATTATTTGGGTAGATCGATAATTTTTAGTTAAAGACACGACTTTGGCAGATGGATAAGTTTTTTTGAACTGAAGAATGTTTGATACGGCCGCGCCACGGAACCTGTAAATTGATTGGTTATCATCTCCGGTTACGGTTATCTTTGCCCTACTTCCTTTTCCCGCCAGAAGAATGGCCAACTCATTTTGTGCATGATTAGTATCCTGAAACTCATCCACCAAAAGATATTTGAATTGCTCCTGATACTGTTTCAAAATGTTTGGTCTTTGCCTGAAAAGAACCAAAGTTTTAACAATCAAATCTCCAAAATCCATCAGCCCCTCTTTCACCTTCAGTTCATCATAGGTTTTGAAGGCTTTGGCCAGCTCCAGCGTCTTCCTTTTTTCTTCTTTCTCAACACCCTTTAATTTTTTCGCGTAAGCCAAATATTGACCGGGCGTAATATCTTCGTCTTGAAGGCGGGAAAAATGCTGGAGCATTCCACCGATAAACTTTGTCGGATTCCCCAACGGCCTAAAATAATCCAAGTCAAATTTAAAAAGGTTATTCCTTATCGACTGGATTGTCTCGGCTTCGGTCATTAATTTATAACGGGGGTCAAGGCCGATGTGGAGTGCTTCGGCTCTTAAGACTCTGTCGCAAAAAGAGTGGAAGGTTAATATCCACATCTGGGTATAACCGTAGGGCATGGCCACGTCCACCCTTTCTTCCATCTCCCGAGCCGCTTTTTCGGTAAAGGTCAGGGCTAGAACTTCATTCGGTTTTGCTTTTTGGGAAAGAATTAGATATTTAATTCTCTCCGTAACAACCGTGGTTTTACCGGTCCCGGCCCCGGCAATAATTAGAAGCGGACCGTTGCCGTATTTAATTGCTTCCAGCTGCTCTTTGTTTAGTTTTAATTCTGAGTTGTTCCTGGCCACGAAGCCATTGTACCAGATAGTTGCATCGGCAAAACAATTGTGTATACTCCACCTCATGGAACTCGAAAAGTCTCCCAAAAACTCCATCACTACCGTTGGCGAACTTCTTCAAAAAAAGGAGCAGAAAGAACCTTATACAATTCAACCAACTTTTTCCGTTACTGAGACTGCTCGCTTGATGTTGAAACATAAAGTCGATGCCCTCTTGGTCATCAGCGACGAAGACAGGATGATTGGTATTGTCACCGAAAGAGATTTTGCTCGAAAGATTATTGCGGAAAGCAGAAACCCGGAGCAAGTCAGGGTAGGCCAAGTCATGACCCCTCTTTCGGAAATTATTTCTGTTTCTGTCGAGACAGATGTCAGGCAATGCGCAAGACTGATGTTAGCAGGCCGTTTCAGAAACTTACCCGTCGTGAGAAACGGAGATATCCCTGAAGGGATCGTCTCTATAAGAG
>Ga0209728_1002095_pt1 | contig 10605 bp, 9 predicted proteins | sample RifGroD1_FD_183997 | JGI IMG/M metagenome (GOLD analysis project Ga0209728, IMG submission 183997) | Groundwater microbial communities from Rifle, Colorado, USA - Groundwater D1 (SPAdes) (version 2) | ecosystem: Environmental > Aquatic > Deep subsurface > Groundwater | place: Rifle, Colorado... | reverse complement strand
TATCAAGGTATATTAGATGAATTTTTTAGTGAGGATGATGAAAGTTTTTGTGGATATGATGGTAAATTAGGAGAATTAGATTGTTCAGATAGAGAATGTGAAGATTGTGAGTATTATAAGGGTGATGATTACATAGATAAAGAAGAAAATTTTGAGATTGTGAGTAATGATATATTTGATGAATATTATAGTTATTATGGTTATCCTGAATTTGTAGGGCAGGTATTACATAATTTTGATGATAGAGATAAATATTGATTGATTGGTGAAATTATGTTAGTGGATGCAGAGCCTAGTAAACGAGTTTATATTAAGAATGAGAATGGTGATGAATTTACGGTTAGGTATTTTATTAGTGAACAAGATGAAGGAAAGTGGAAAGCAGGATATAGTTTGTATAAAGATGTTAGAAATGAAGATGGTAGTGGTCATGGTGAAATGATTGATGAAGGTTTTTCTGGAAGTAGGTATATTGTGAGTGATGGAGAGTAGATAGTAAGGATTGATTATTTAGATTGTAAAGTAGTTAGTTAATTAGTACAAGAGATATTTTACTCTTGTACTAATAGATTAATAATATAATAATATAAATAAAAGGAGGATATAATTATTGGCAAATCCAAGAAGAATAACAGAACAATTTAAAGAAGATGTTTTTAAGAAACATGGTGATAAATTTGAAATATTAAGTGAATATTTAGGAGATACAAAACCAATTGATATTTTATATCATTGTGAAAAACATGGTGATATATATAAAACATTAAACGCTAAAAATATATTTGGTAAATCTTTTCAACCATGCAAACAATGTGATTTAGAATTAAAAAGTATGAAAGCAAAATTAGCAGTAAGAGATAAAAATTATCAGTTAAAAAGACTTCAAGATTATTGTGAATCAATGGGTGGTAAATTAATAAGTACAGAATGGACTACTGCAAAAGATACATATGAAGTTGATTGTGGTAATCCAAACCATCCTATTTTTAGTAGTAATGCAGATAGTTTATTAAATAAACCTCAATGGTGTCCATATTGTTCAGGAAGAAGTGGAGATTTTAATACTAAATATAAAGATATTATTGAAAGTAAAGATGGACAAATGTTAAGTGATTATATTGATGGTAAAACTCATATAAGAGTAAAATGTAATAAAGATAATTATGAATGGAGTATGTATCCTTCTAATATTATTAAAGGAAGATGGTGCCCTATATGTGCTTTACCTTATTCTGAAAGAGTTCCATATGATTATTTAGTTAATACATATCCTGAATATAAAATAATTGTTCAACATGGATTTGATAATTTAAGAGGAAAAACAGATGAATTATTAAAATATGATTTTGGTTTTTTAGATTTAAATGATAATTTATTAGGTTTGATAGAAATTGACGATGATGAGCATAGACAAAATCATAAACAAGAAAGAAGAGTTAAAGCAAGAGAAAGAGATAAAATTAAAGATCAATATTGCTCAGATAATGATATACCATTATTTAGGCTAGAATATCATAATAATAAAAAGTTTAAGAATTATGATTGGTATTATCAATACATACATAATAATTTAAAAGATTTTATACATAAGATTATAAATATAAATATTGCAATAGAAGGAGAATAATTATGGCACTAGATAAACAAGTACATATTTATATGGTTGATACAAGTTGTTTTTATAATGAAAAAGAAATGAAAATACATAAGCAATTAAATAAAATATATTTATTTAGAAAGACTTTAAGAGAAAAAAGAAATAAAAAGAATTTAGATAATATAACATTAAATAAATTAGATAAATACATAACAAATGCAAATAGAAGAATTAGAAATCTTAAAGACAAACTTAAGAATGAATTAAGATGTAATATTGATATTAGATTTTTAAATGAGGAATGTTTAAGTATACATAAAGTAATTTCTATGTTTGATTCAGTTTTAACTAGAACATTAAGAATTCCGATAGATCAATTAACAAAAGATATTTTTATTGTTCAGACTTATTTTTTTGATGTACTTAAAGATATTGTTCTTAATGGTTTTATTTATGGAGGAGAAAAGTATATTTATTTCTCCTCTTCTGCTGGACAAATTAGAACAAAAAAATCAGTTTTTATTAAAGAAAGTTTATTTAAAAAATATCAAAATACATTAATGTGTGGATTAACAATTGATGATATTAATAAATTAGAAGGAGTTAACATTAATAAATATCTTGCATATTTAGCTTTGTGTAATTCTGCAACAGATGAATGGACAGATTTTAATATTGATAAAGCAATTGTTGTTGAAGATATGGAAACATTAGTTGAAGGTGAAGTAGATTTTATTAGTGATATAAGTTATGAAGTCACAAGAAAAACAATGAAAGTTCCAATTACACATACGGATGGTTGCGGAATGATATTACCAAGAGTATCTAAAAAAAATATGATGGTGCGTCTACCTTGGATAAAAGGTTTATTATCTCCATTTTTATTTGATTCTTTTATACATAAAGCAAATGAAAATACAAATAATAATAAATATTATGGTAAAGTTAAAGATATTTTTGGTAAAGAATGGGATTTATTAAAAGATGATATAGAAGTTATCTTTGTAAAAAGTCAGTTTAAAATGTGGAAATACTACCCTAATATATTAGATGAAAATAATAAAGTAATAAAATATGGTTGGGATATTTATAAAGAAAATTACAAATATTATCATTGTCAAGCAGGTAAATGTAATGAAGAAGGTGATTTATTTAATAATGCAGAGATTAGTTATCAGATACTTCAATCATTAACAGATATTACATATAATGAATTAGAAAAACTTTGTTATAAAACTAAAAAAGATATATTAAATATAGGTAATGATAGAAAAACCATGTTAAAAGTATTAGGGGTAACTAAATCGAATAATGATAAAAATTATTTACAACAAGCAATAGAAATTTATCCTGAATTATTGAGTGATGTATATAGCAAAGAGATTTTGAAAAATGTAAAAAAAAGTATGATAAGAAAGGCGTGGTCAGCTAAAATAGAACAATTTAGTTATTATACATTTATCATACCTGATCTCTATTCATTTTGTGAGTATTTAATATTAGGAGAAAAAAAACCAAGTGGAATACTTAAAGATGGTGAAGTATATTGTAAATTATATAAAGATATTAATAAATTAGATTGTGTAAGAAGTCCACATTTATTTAGAGAACATGCTATAAGAAAGAATATTATAGATGATAAAAAAGATAATTGGTTTATTACAAATGGTGTATATACTAGTTGCCATGATTTAATTTCAAAAATATTACAATTTGATGTCGATGGAGATAAAAGTCTAGTAATTGCTGAAAAAGACCTTGTAAATATTGCAGAACGAAATATGAAAGATATAGTTCCGCTTTATTATGAAATGAAAACTGCAAGTAAAGAAAAAATAAATAATTTAACTATTTATAATGGTCTAATTTCAGCATATAAAGGTGGAAATATTGGTATAATTAGCAATGATATTTCTAAAATCTGGAATAGTGAAGATGTTGATTTAAATATAATAAAATTATTATGTATGGAGAATAATTTTATTATAGATTATGCAAAGACATTATATAAACCTAAAAGACCAGTAAAGTTAAATAAAAAGATACGACAATATACTAAAAATAAACTTCCTAACTTTTTTATATATGCAAAAAATAAAACAATCAAACAAGTAGAGAAAAGAAATAATAGTACAGTAAATATGTTACAAGATATTATTCCTAATACTAGAATTAATTTTAAAACAATAGGATTAAATAAGTTTGATTATAAGATGCTTTTAAATAATATTAATATTGATATTGATATTACAAGTAATGAAGCAATTGAAATTATAAATAAATATAATCAATTAGATTTAAAGAAATATTTTATAATTAATAAAAAAGAAAATGATAATGATAAAATAAAAAACATTCTTTATTTATATAAAGTTATTAGAGAAGATATTTTTAATATTAATAATGATCAAAATTATGTTGTTGATGTATTAATTGAATATTTATATAAATATAAAAAAAGTAATTATAAAACTACTTTATGGTCAAGTTTTGGTGATATTATTGTTAATAATATAAAAAATAATATTATTAGAATGATTAGTAATGGTTATATTCAATGTAAAAGTTGCAATAAATTATTCAAACCAACAAATAATCGTCAAAAATTATGTTCAATTTGCTGGAAGGAGCATAGGAATAATTATCAAAAAAAATTAATGAGAGAAATAAGAAAAAAATAATTTGTTAGCATTTAGAAAGTTATTAAAAAATATTATAATTAAAGGATTTGTTGAGTATATAATTTTTGTAAATTTATATACTAATATTACTATAAATATAATAATATTAATGGTTTTAAGATGTTTTATATAATTTTAAATATAATGGTCTTTAAGGGAGAGAGTTTGGTTAATACCTTACTCTCTTTTTATTTTCCTAAACAAAAATACTAAATAAAACTAAAATACAAAAGGAGAATCAACGTAACATTGAAATCAATATCTCAACAAGAAAAAGAATGGTTAATTTCTAAAAAAATTTTAAAAATGGAAAGGGGAAAGTACCCTGACTTGTCTACCATTGGCAAAAATAAAAAATCACGTAGAAAGAAACCAACTGTTCCAGATTACATGGTAGATATAATTAATAGAGAAATGTATGATAAAAAGTAAATATAAAGTAATAAATATTAATTAAATAGTAGTAACAAAAATTTTCTGTAAAGGAATGAATTCTATGCAAGATGAACGAAAAACACTTAAAGTTTTTTGTGATACGAATGTCCTAATGTCCTACTCCTCTCAACTTTTCAATAAATACAAAGACAATCCTAACACAAAATTTATTATTTGTGGATTTGTCTTAAACGAATTAGATAAACATAAAATATCTTCTGATGAAAATATGAAATATCAAGCAAGACAAGTAAGTAGAGATATTGAGAATAATCAAGATATGATTGAATACGTAGTTAGAGAAAGTAATTTTGAATATACTTTACCTATAAGTTTTGATAAAGATAATTATGATAATAAGATAATTAGTGTATTAAATAATATATATTTTGGTAATGAAGAATTTGGTAAAGAAAATGGAATTGAAATTTTTGCTTTGAGTAATGATTTATTATTTAGGCAAAAATGTAAGTTGTTAGGTATTAGATGTGAAAAGTTTGATAGTGAAGATAAAAGTGATGAAATTTATACCGGATATAAAGAGATTTCGTTGTCCGATGAAGAATTAGCAGAACATTATCAGAATCCAATAAATAAATGGGGATTGTTGAATAATGAATATTTAATTATTAAGGATAGCAACGGGAATGTAGTTGATAAACAGAAATGTATATGTAATAAAGGGTTCTCACCTCTATCTTATAAGCAAATTGATAATATGTATACGGGGAAAATTAAACCTAGAAATATACAGCAAGAATTAGCATTTGATTTATTTCAAAATAAAAATATAACTGTGAAATGCATATATGGAAAATATGGATCAGGCAAAGATTTAATTATGTCTGCACATGCTTTAAATTTAGTTCAAAGAGGAATATATGATAAGATTATTTTTGTAAGAAATAATTATGGTGTAAAAAATTCCAAAGAGGTTGGATATCTCAAGGGTGATTTGAACGAGAAACTTCTCCCTTTTGCTATGCCTTTAGCAGATCATGTTGGTGGTGTAGATGGTTTAAAAATGTTGATTGAGCAAAGAAAAATTGAATTGCAACATTTTGGATTTATTAGAGGAAGAGATATTAAAAATTCTATTATATATGTTTCTGAAGCAGAAAATATGACCAAAGAGCATATCCAATTGCTTATAGGACGCATTGCTGAAGGTAGTACATTGTGGATAAATGGTGATTTTAAACAAGTAGATGATATTATTTTTGAAAGAAATTCAGGATTAAAACAAATTATAAATTGCTTAAAAGGTAATGAATTATTTGGTTGTGTAGAATTAAGTATTACTGAAAGAAGTAAAACTGCACAATTGGCAAGTTTATTAGATTAATTTTATAGCATGTTCAAAAACGGGTGTTGTTTTTGTATAGGTAGTATCTATACTAATTCTACTTTTTGGGACAGGTTACAATGTGGGATTGTACACCGACTGAATTAAATTTTATATTGAAATGAGGAATAGTGTTTGGAACACTTCAGAAAAAACAACGAATCTGGTTATAATTATATAATTAGATTGATTGAAGGAAAATCAAATGGTATTTATGATATTGATTATATAGAATTATTTAAATTAGCATTTGGCATAGAAATTTCAAGTGATGAAGCACGTAAAAGATTTTATGGATTAAAAATGCTTCTGCCTTATTTAGATAAAGATAAAGTTAGTAATATTAGTGATGATAGTATTCTTAAAGAATTAGAAGTTAAGAAACAAGAATTACATAAAGAAAAAATAAAAGTACAAACTGAAAAAGCAACATTATCTCAACTTTTAAGAGAAACTGCAAGATTTGAATTATTTACTGAAAGAGCAATACAAGCAATTAAAGAAATTAAACCACTCCCCTTCCCTACTAAAATTATTATTGAGAAAAATAATACAGAAGGTTTGCTCTGTTTGGCAGATGCTCATTTTGGAAAGGAAATTTTAATTAATGATTTAAAAGGTGAGATTATAAATCAGTATGATGAAGAAATATTTAAACAGAGAATGTATAAATTACTTAATAAAACTTTAGATATTTGTAAAAAAGAAGATTTAACAGAAATACATATAATGAATCTTGGAGATGAAATTGATGGATTAATTCATCTAGGACAACTTATAAATTTAAAATATGGAGTTGTTGAATCAGCAATTAAATATTCTTATTTTATAGCATCGTGGTTAAATTTATTAAGTGAACATATTAAAATTAAATATTATTCTACGTGCGGAAATCATACAGATTTGCGATTATTAAGCACAAAGAAAGGTGAAATGCCTCATGAAAATATTAGCAAGGTTATTTTTATTTTAACAAAAGAAATATTAAAAGATAATCCTAATATTGAGTGTATAGAAAATAAGACAGATATGATTTATACGCAAATTGCAGGTTTTAATATTCTTGGTATTCATGGTGAAGAAAAAGATGTTCAACAATCAATTAGAGACTATTCTTATATGTATAATGAAGACATTTCTTATTTAGTAACTGGACATAAACATCATGCCAATAGTGTGAATTTAGGTATTTCTAAAGGTACTATTGGAGTAGGTTGTATTTGCGGTTTAGATAATTTTAGTTTAAAAATTAAAAAGATTTCTGAACCAAGTTCTACGTTTGTTATTTTTGAAGAAGATATAGGGAAAACAATTGAATATAATATTAGTTTGAATTAAAATTTAATGCCGAAAGGTAATATAAATATGGAAATGTTAATTCCAAATGATAGAATAATGGATGAAATGCGTATTAATTCTGTTTTGAGAGATCGTCGTATATTTATTTCTGAGGAAATAGAAAGAGATTCAATCTTCAAGGTAATGTATTGGTTGGATAGACTTAAATCACTTGATAAGAAAAATAATACTAAAGAATCAATAGAAATTGTCATTGATAGTTATGGTGGAGATGCGTACTCAACAATTGCATTATGCTCTAAAATAAAAAGTATGATTAATGAAGGCTATAATATAATTACTACTGTTCATACCACAGCCTTTTCTGGAGGTTTTTGGATATTAGTATGTGGATCAGAACGTAGAGCATTACCTGATTCTAGAATTATGGTTCATAGTATTATTTCAGGTTCATTTGGTAAACATCAAGAAATGATTGATGATATGGAAGAAACTAATACAATGTGGAAAAAACTAAAAGAAATAGTTATAGGTAATACTAATATAACTGAAGAAAGATTAGATGAAATTAAAAGGTTAAAATATGATTGGTACTTTTGGGGTTCTGAAGCAATTCAAGATAATCTTAAAGTAATTGATTATTTAATTTAAGAAGAAAAACAAAACATGAACGATAAAACAAAAACAATATCTCAATCACAAGAACAAGAATTAAATACCACTCCCCTACTCTCTTCTACATCAGAAGTGATTTTATTCTTTGAACCATTAGAGTTATCCACAGATAACCTAGCAGAAGATACTAACATTCAATTAGATTCAGATGAATTTAAAAAAGGATTAAAAGATTCTTCATACTACGCAGGTTTTTATACAGGATTAATTAATTCAGGACTTAGTATGGATGATTCAATTACGTTAATTTTAAATAAAATGAATGTTGATCATAGTGTACAAATAACAAATATAAATGCTAATGCTAGTATTGAAGCATCTAAAAATGCAACAATATTAAAGGAAAAGGATATGTTGTAAAGATAATTATTTAAATAAGAAAATAAGTTATTAATAATAATATAAATATATAATTAAAGGAGAATTTTAAAACATATGACCAAAACAAATTTATTGCTTTCTGATATTGGTAATATCATTGATTCACATCTTGAATCAGAAGAATATAATTTACTTTTTGTTTGTAATAAATATTTAGCAAAATATATATGTGATTATGTTTATAAGGAATATGGAATTGTTGATGAAGATATTGAATTAAAAGATAGTATTAAAGAATATTATGTTAGTTTTTATTTCTCTAATAATGAAGTTTGTTTTTATTGTGAAACTGCCAAAGGATATAGTGGTGAATACAAACTTAATGATATTGATAATGAAAAAATAAATTTTTATATTTGTGTTAATATAGATAAGAAAACAATTTTTGATAGATTGATCAATTATAATGTAAATGCCAAATTTACTTGTGTCGATGTTATTTATGAAAATATAGAAAATCCTTATGAATATGATGAAGATGAAACTTGCGAATGTGATGAATGTAAATATAAAGACAATAAGAAATATAAAGATTGTGCTAATGATTGTAGGTATATGAATTGTGATGAATGTTGTAATGATTTTTATGATTGTGAAGGATGTAAAGTAGAAGAATTTAATTATGGAGAGTTGTTAGATATTTTTGCATATAGAATTATGGATTCTGACAAAGGTATTCAAGGGATCAAGGAAATCTTAGATGAATTTGCTGATATTTTTATTCCAGATTATAATGAAGATGAAATTGATGATGAATTTGTTTCTATAAACCCTGATTGTCAATGTACTTGTGAATGTGAAAACGGAGAATTCACAGATACTCAATTAGCGGAGATTGAATTAATTGAGAATTATGCAAATAATATTGCAAAAATTAAATGTAGTGCTGATTTAAGAAATTGTTTATATCAATTATATAATATTGGTAAAGAAATTGGTTGGGATGAACATAAGTGTTTTATGAAGGAATTAATGGATGAAGCATTAGAGGAATAATAATATAATCATTGAGTCGTAAGGACAATTTAATAATATTATTTTAATGTAGATTGAATTCGCTAGTTTAATTATTAGCGGATTTTATTGTGCATTAAAAAATGCATAAAAATATAGGTAGTGACTTACCACTGTGGAGGTATAAATATGAATATAAGTACTGATAATTTTGTTACAAGATTAAAATGTTATGGAAAAAATGATTTGAATATTTGTTCTATGCCATCTGATAAGTTTCATGAAAAAGGTAAACCATACATTGAATGTTTTGATTATTTTAAAGAAAATAATTATGGTTTTTCTAAAGAAAATAAAGAACAATTTATAATTGAAAAAACTTATGTAAATGAAAATGTAACAGATGTACATGAATTGTATATATTAGGATTGGAATGTTTATTAAAAAAATGTAGACCTGAAGTAAGTATTGAGAATAAAAATAAAGAAATTAATTTCTATGATGGAATAGTATCTAATCTTAAACAAGAAGCAAAACATTTAAATGATAGACTTACTAAATTTAGAAATAATAATGAAATGAATGGATATATCGCAACATTAAAATCATTAAGAGAAACATTAGATTTAATTAAAAAATATGATTGGCAATTAATGTATTCTGAGTATGGTGTGGAAAATACAAAAGAAATTATGAGAATTGATGATAGTATAGATGATGTAATAGATATTGCATTAGCAAATAATAAAACAAGAAATGAAATAAGAGATGAAATTGATTATTTAATTAGAAAAAAAGATAATTATATTACTGAGATTGCAGTTTGGGAACAAAATCATGATGGGCAGATTAGGAATCATAAGGTATGGAAAACTGATATTCCTTATAAGAAACATAATTGTGATAATATTATTTTTAATGAAGAAGTTAAACATATTAATAATTTAAGTAATATTGAAAAAGATATGTTTGAGTATAATAAAAAGATTAATGATATATTAAAGAAGATGGATTAAGTTTTTATAGATAAATTATAATTTAAAGTAAATTAACAGTATAAAAAGAATACACTCTATATGGGTGTATTTTATTGTGTATTGTTATTAGTATAAATGTGAGATTTGGTTGTGATTTAGGTAGATTGGTAGTTTAGTATTAGACTATAAATATAATAATTTAAATATGTTTATTTTAGAGAATACGAATTTAGGGTAGCTCCCTATTCTCCTGTGCGTAT
>Ga0209728_1002093_pt1 | contig 10618 bp, 12 predicted proteins | sample RifGroD1_FD_183997 | JGI IMG/M metagenome (GOLD analysis project Ga0209728, IMG submission 183997) | Groundwater microbial communities from Rifle, Colorado, USA - Groundwater D1 (SPAdes) (version 2) | ecosystem: Environmental > Aquatic > Deep subsurface > Groundwater | place: Rifle, Colorado... | reverse complement strand
CCACCTACGATCAGAGAGATCGACCCAATCGCCAACAAGAAGGCGTTAATGACCCCGAATATTTGATTGATCGTTGATAGGATCTCGGACATCTGTGTGACCGAAAAATCTTCATCTTTGTAACGTTTTAATAACGCCTCTTCGGCTTCTTTGGCGACAGTTTCTACGGCATCTTTTGACTCAACTCCCATGTATATAAAGAAGAATTGTTTGTCCGGATTAATGGATCCAAATGTTGTGGTATATGGCATGAACAAGGCATTGTCCTGCTCCCCGTCTCCGGTCTTTTCGGCGACGCCAATGATTTTAAGTCTGATTCCGGAAACTGATATAGTTTTTCCCATCGCATCTGCTGGTTTATCAAATATACTCTCGGCCAAACTGTTTCCTATTACCACCACTTTGGATCTGTTGCCTACCTCTGTTTTCCCCCATACCTCCCCGACCTCCATCTGGAGATTCATCAGTCCAAAAAATTGCTCATTGGCCCCCATGATGTACCCGCTTTCCTCTTTTCCGTTACCCTCCACCATAGCCGATTTAAAAGCCACGGGAGTCAGGTATTTTAAACCTGAGATTCGAGACAAAGTTCGGACATCTTTTTCGTCAAAATTAACTCCACCCATTACCCCCGGGCCGAACCCGCTTCCACCGCCCAAACCAGATCCTGGCATGACCATTAAAAGGTTTGCTCCCAAACTTTCAAATTGTCCTTCGATATAGTTTTTTAATCCCAGTCCAAGAGCTATCAGTAAAACTACAGACAACACTCCGATCATAATTCCCAGAGAAGTTAAAGCGGTACGGATTTTGTCCCTGCGGAAATCTGCCATGGCTGAGGACAAGAGTTGGTATGAGCCGGATAGGAATTTCATTTTTGTTCTTTAACTATCTCCCCGTCAAATACCTTTATTCTTCGACGGGTTCTTTCGGCTATTTCCATTTCGTGTGTCACCATAATGATGGTGATTCCCTCTTTTTTATTTAGCTCCTCGAACAGACCAATAATTTCATTCCCGGTCTTATGATCCAAATTTCCGGTAGGTTCATCGGCCAAAATTAGTTGTGGATTCATGATCAGGGCTCTTGCCACAGCCACTCTTTGTTGCTGACCTCCGGAAACTTTATTCGGATACTGATCTTTCTTGGACAAGATTCCGAACATGTCCATCAAGTAGTCCGCCCTCTCGGAAGGTTTATAGTCAAATTTTTTCCTGGCATAGGTTGTCGGCAATAAAATATTCTCCTTGATGGTCAGCTTGTTTAGTAAATTGAACTGCTGAAAAACGAATCCTACGAATTCATTTCTTAAATATGAAGTTTCATCATCATTTAAATGTGACACATCCCCACCGTTGATCACCACCTCGCCTCTGGTTGGTTTGTCCAATAATCCGATCACATGCATCAGGGTAGATTTGCCGCTTCCTGAAGGTCCGATAATTGACGAAAACTCACCCCTGTGGATATCAAGATTTACATTCCTAAGGGCTGTGAACACCGAACCGTCTCCCAGGACAAATTCCTTCGTGACCCCCTTAAGGCTGATAATAGATTGTTTCTCCTTCATTTAGTCCTTCCTTAATTTCCACCATTCCCTCGATGGTCTCACCGGTCACTACCTCAACTCGCTCTTTTACAGTTCCGGTCAACTTGATGACATAGTACTTACCATTGCTTTTTTCTACATAAGCTTCGGGTACTGCCAGGACATCCTTTTTGTCTTTTGTTATGAAGTTAGCGTCACCGGTCATTCCCATTTTCAGACTGTCTTCTCCGATTTGAGCTGTATTTAGCACCATCTTCAACTCATACACTGTCCCAGTCTCTCCCTCTTTGGGGACGAATGAGATGCTCTCTACCATTGCATCTATCTCAAGTTCTGGGAATGATTCAAAGACAATTTTCCCATTCATTCCCGATCGGAAGTTGATCACCTCGGTCTGATCCGCAGTCGCGGAAAAGTAAAGTGACTTAGGATTGATCACCGAAAATACGGCGGTAGCTGCCGTAATGTTAACTCCGGGATTAGGTGTATCTATATGTGTAACGATTCCTTCAATAGGAGACCAGATGGTCGCAAATTTTACAGCCAGGTTTTTTGCTTCCACATCCAGGACGGCATTATTCAAGTCAAATTGATTCTTCTGTAGAGTTCTCTTGACCGCGTCCCGCATAGCGTCGGTCATCCCTCTGGTTTCCCAATCCTTGTTATTATCCACATCTTGCTCAAAATCCCATCTCTCTTTCATATAAAGATTGAGAAGTTGGCTCATGCTATTTTGCAGTTCTCGCTTGTCCAGTGATGCCAGTGACTGATATTTTTTTACATAGTCACCCTCTTTGACTCCGACCCAAGCCAGCATCCCTGAGGTTTGGAATTTGACGTCGGCCTTTTCTTTAGCGTCGATCTCTCCGGACAAGGAAAGTGTCTCGACTAGATCTTCTCTCTTGATGGTGTAGGTATTTTCATCCCTATCTCTGGCACTGGCCGAGTTACTCCACCACATCCAAGCACCTCCGACTAGGAGTCCGATTACAAATAACCACCAAAAGCGCTTTACGAATTTCATCTTTACTATTCCATCTTAATACATTTGGAAACAGCATTATATACCCGCAAAGATAAGTTAAAATACACTCATGCTTTCCGAGACCCAACTTAATCTATCAGATCTCAAAACTCGTATTAACTCTATTCTTGAAAAAATTGATCTGAACTCCCTTGGGGGTGAGCTTACCCGTCTCACCGAAGAATCGGGCAAGCCTGATCTCTGGTCGGACGAAGACCGTGCCAAGGAAGTTATGTCCAACATGGCCCAAGTTAGATCAACCATTGAATCGACCGAGAAACTTAGCTCCGACCTGAAAAATCTGGAAGACCTGCTTGAGATGTCCAAGAGTGCCGGCGACGATACTCTGGATAAAGACATCAAGATTCTGTATGAAACCCTGATAAGACAAGTGGAGCGTACCGAACTGGTTACTTTTCTCTCCGGTGAATACGACTCATCCGAAGCGGTCCTTACCATCAAGGCAGGTCAGGGAGGTACCGAAGCCATGGACTGGGCGAGTATGCTCTCCCGCATGTATACCCGCTACTTTGATAAAAAAGGCTGGGGCTACGAGACCGTTGAGCTCTCCCAGGGAGAAGAAGCAGGTATTAAATCCGCCACCTATATTGTCCATGCCCGCTACGCCTATGGTTTCCTGAAACACGAAAAAGGTACGCACCGTTTAGTCCGCCAATCACCATTCAATGCGGACAAGCTCAGGCAGACCTCATTTGCCGGTGTAGAGGTCACGCCCATTCTTCCCGAAGAAGCCCAGGTTGATATCCGGGACGAGGATATCGAATTTGATGCCAGCCGGTCATCCGGTGCCGGCGGTCAAAACGTCAACAAGGTCAGCACGGCTGTGCGTATCAAACATATTCCCACCGGGATTGTGGTTGAATGTCAGACCCAGCGCTACCAGGATGCCAACCGCAAGATTGCCATGCAGATCCTCAAATCAAAACTTTGGGAAATGCAGGAAGCTAAACGTCGGGAAGAGATTGAAAAAGTTAGAGGTGGAGCTACGATCGCCAGTTGGGGTCATCAAATCCGCTCTTACGTTCTCCATCCATACAAGTTGGTTAAGGATCTTCGCAACGATTACGAAGAGACCAATCCGGACTCGGTTTTGGATGGATCTCTCGATGGTTTTATCGAAGCGGAGCTTAAATTCTTCGCTCCTTCTCGTCAAATCTGATAAACTGTGTTTATGGAAATTAAAAAAATTGATCTCGACGAAGTGGAGTTGAATACTTCTCCGTCACCTTCTCTCGCTCAACCAACGATCGAAAGAAAAATCCAAACATCACCCATGTCAAAAAATAATTCACTCCCAATTGTCATTTTATTTCTCGTCGTCATAGGTGCCGGTGTCCTGACTGGCTCATGGCTCAAGTCAAGATCAGCAGGCGGATCAAGTGAAAAAGGTACTGAAAATGTTCAGGCAGACATCCCTCTTTCAGGTGCCAAAGTTGGAGATACCTACGGCTCAGCCGATGAAAAAGCTTTTAGGGATAAAGTCTTAGGCGTCGTCGATAAAGGTGGGGTCAGCGGAGAGGGAACTCATAAGCTGGTCCGTCCGGGTGGAGCCTCTCAGACAGTCTGTGTTTCCAGTACCACTATTGATCTAGACCTTCTCGTTGGCCACCAAGTCACCCTCTGGGGCGAAACCTTCGACGGCCAAAAATGCGGCTGGCTTATGGACGTCGGTCGTGCCAGGATCGAAAATCTTAATGTGCCCTTACCCAATTAACAATTAGTCACCCCCCGCCCAAGTGATTGATTTTTCTCATGTCACCAAGACATTTCCCACAGGCGAAGTAGTCTTGGACGATGTTAGCTTCACCGTCAACCCGGGAGAATTTGTGTGCATTACGGGAAAATCTGGTGTCGGCAAAACCACACTCGGTAGGCTTCTGATCAGGGATCTTTCACCCACCAAGGGTACTGTCAAGATCGACGGCGAAGACCTGGCCTTAATGAAAACTCGGGATATTCCCCGCCTCAGACGCAAAATTGGCTTCGTTTTTCAAGATTACAAAATTATTCTCGACAAAACGGTGGCCGAGAACATCACCTACGCCCTGGAAATAGCCGGTTACGACAGCAAGAAGATCCCTGCTCGCATAGACCAGCTTCTACATCTAGTCGACATTCCCGGCAAAGGCGATCTCTTCCCTTCCCAATTATCCGGTGGAGAACTCCAGCGCGCCTCGATCGCCAGAGCCATTGCTGCCGACCCTCCTATTCTCTTTGCTGATGAGCCAACAGGGAACTTAGATAAAGAGACCTCCCTCGAGATCTTTAATCTGCTCAAGAAAATTAATGAAGCCGGTACCACCGTTATCATGGCTACTCATGACGTTACTATCATTAATTTCCATCACGCCCGTCACATCCATCTCGAAAAAGGCAAAATCGCCTTCGACAGGGAAAATGTTAAAAGCCAGAACGTCGAAGAGGAAGTTAAAGAACAGCCATCGCCCAAAGATGACGAAGTAAAAATTATCCACAAAAAGCGTAAAATTAAAAAAATTAAAAAATAATGCAGACAGCGTTCAAAAATATCCGCCGTTCCCCATACCAGGCTATCTCGGCAATTTTTGTTGTCAGCATTACCATGTTCATTGTGGCCATGTTTGCCCTTGTCAGCGTTGCCTCTCAGGAGATCCTTCTTACGTTTGAGACCAAACCTCAGATAATTGCCTATCTCAAAGACGGCCACACTCCCGATCAAGTGAATGAATTACTTACCCAACTTTCGACTACTCAGGGTGTAAAGAAAGCCATCTATATCAGCAAGCAGGACGCCTTGGAGCTTTACAAAGAAAGTGTTGGTAATGACCCCATGCTCCTTGGAACCGTCACCGACTGGGGGATAGTCACGGCCGATATTCTCCCCGCCAGTGTAGAGATCACTGCCCAGACACCGAAATCTTTTAACTCGATATCCTCCGTACTGGAAAGAAGTGAGATCGTCAGTACCACTCCTCAAGGCAAAAAAGAAATTGATTTCCCCCAGGATGTAGTCGCCGAGCTAACCAAATGGACTAATGCCATCCGCGTGGCCGGACTGATCATGGTGGCTGCTCTTACCCTTGTCTCCATCCTTACCATCGTTATTATCATCTCCATGAAGATCTCCGGCAGAAAACTGGAAATTACCACCCTCAAACTTCTTGGTGCCAGGAACTTCTATATCATCAAGCCCTATATTCAGGAATCCTTCCTCTACGGAGTTTCCGGTGCTCTCATCGGTTGGCTTACCGCTTACATCGCTCTTTTGTACTCCACTCCTTTCCTCTCACCGAGGATCGGAACCATCATCACCTTCCCTGTACCATTTATTATCATGCTTATCCTCTTGGGGGGCATGCTTACATTTAGTGCCGCACTCGCCCTGGTTTCAGGGTTCTTCGCCTCCACGAGGTTCGTTAAGCGATCAAAATGAGGTATGTTGCAGCCCTACTGCTATTCCTAACTCTCTCCCTCTCTCTTCCTGTACCCTCACACGCCGTTGAATGTGAAGGGGAGCCTCCCTCTGGGGCAGATAATGCCAATCAGATCAACGAGTATATGGATAAATGTCGGGAAAAAATAGTCGCTCTTCAGGGTGAAGCACTCTCACTCAAACAGATAATCAGTGTTCTCAACTCAAAGATCAGTCTGGCACTTGCTCAGATCAACCAGACCCAAGCCCAGATTGATGAACTGGAAAAGGATATTGAGGTCCTCTCCGGAGTGATCGATACCGTCAATATCTCCATGGATCAACTGGCGGAGATCTACATTGCCCGCGTCAAAGAATCCTACAGAAGATACCGGACAGATAGGATGAACCTCGTCTTTTCATCAAAAAGTCTTGGTGACTTTATGGGAAAAATGAAATATCTCAGTACTATTAAAGCCAAAGACCAACTCATCCTTACCGAACTTGAACGCTCACGCGTCGACTACGGAGAAAAGAAAGATGCCAAGATCATCAAGCAACAGGAAGTCGAAAAACTTAAAACAAGACTGGTGGCTCAAAAAGTGGATCTGGATCGACAGCAGCTGGAGAAAAAAAGAGTTCTCAGTGAAACTCAGAACAACGAGAAAAAATTCCAGGAAATGCTCTCCAAAGCCCGGGCCGAACTGGAAGCTATCCAGAACATCATCGCCGGCAAGGGAACCGAAACAGAAGTCGGTGATATTTCTGCAGGTCAGGCGATCGCCAAAGTCATCGACGGTCCGTCATGTAATTCCTCCGGTTCGCATCTTCACTTTATCGTCGCCAAAGACAAAGACATCTACAGTCCCTTTACATATCTTAAGGGGATCGAGTATGAAAACTGTTCCGGATCGTCCTGCGGTTCCGACGACGGCGACTCTTTCAATCCGTCCGGATCGTGGGAATGGCCACTATCCTCCAGGATAAAGATGATGCAGGGCTTCGGTGTCACCTGGGCTGTCAGAAATACCTGGGTCAGATCAATTTACAATTTCCATAACGGCATTGATATTCTTGGAGGCAGTCTTGAAGTTAAAGCTGTCCAGGCCGGGAAACTGTATCGAGGCAGTTACTCAGGTAGAAGTGGCTGCGCACTAAGATATGTCCGAGTTCATCATAGCGATGGGGGAATAGATACTTATTATCTCCACGTAAACTACTTCTAGATAGAAAATATCTTTCAATGATTGGTTTATAATGTCAGTGTGGATCAACATCGCAGAGAAAGCGTCATTGAACCCTGGATGTTTAGGAGTAATAATGAGTATCCCTCACTCTTTATTAGCCTGTTTTTATCGTTAGTTATTGGAGCTATTTTTTCATTATTAGATTTTTGGATTTTTCTTCTGGTAGTAGTTTCTGGCCTTATATTTATTCGTCTTCAACAATATTCTTATCTTGGTGATTCAATCAGGGTTCACGAAAATCAATTTCCTGAAATCTATGAAACATTCACTGAATACGCAAGAAAACTAAAAATTGCAAGAGGGAATATCTACATCAAGCAGGATCCATATCTTAACGCATGGACACTGGGTTTTTTTACTTGTACCGTTGTCCTGACATCTGCATTAGTAGAACAGCTCACTGATGAAGAAATAAAATTTGTTATCGCGCATGAGTTAGGACACTTTAAAGCAGGCCACACAAAAGTGACTTCTCTTATTAGCCCGCTTGGAACAAACAACCCGTTCGCCAACCTAATTTTTGGCTTTTATACTAGGCAATCAGAATATACTTCCGACAGATGTGGACTAGCACTGACCAGTAACATCGACTCGGCTATATCATCTATGATAAAAATAGCCATAGGTGGTAGTCTTTTCAAGAAAATGAAATTGGAAGGATATATGAATCAATTAAAAATAGCCCAAGGCATGGGAATAAGAATGGGTGAAATATTATCAAGTCATCCCCTTACAACTAACAGAGTTAAATCATTGGCAAATTTTTGGAATAATAATTTTATAAGTGGACAAAACAAACATGAAATGCAATAGATGTGGACACCAGTCACCTAAAGGAAGCAGTTTTTGTGAAAATTGTGGTCTTCAGCTAATTCATAAAATAGAGGAATCCGGTGCTGGTCAAGCAATCAGTGACGTCGTGTTTGTTCCTCAAAAAAGGGGTAGTGGTATTTTTAAAATTATCGGATTGACAATTGTGCTTTTTATCGTTGGGATAATTGTATTGGGCATGATCTATAGCGAAGATAATACGTTTAATACCAATACAGATAATAACGTGTTGATATTTCCAATAGAAAAATTGGAAATCACAAAAAGTAAACTAGATTGGGCTGGGCAAACACTATTTTTTGAAGGGGTGTTGAAAAACGATCATTTTCTTCCAGTAAAGGATGTGTCAGTAAGACTTAATTTGTGCGAAGACCAAGGGTGTGCTGACATTTTCGATACACGATTCATCACAATCGCAGGTGCGGCGCCAAATGGAGCCTATACTTTTAGCGAGCCGGTATACGTCGAGGTAAGAGAGAAACGTTTTTGGTGGAACTATAGAATAGAGTCAGCCGAAACAAATTATTAAACACATCAAATAAATGATTTGCACCAAGTGTGGAAAAGTAAACAAGCTCTCGGCGCAGTTCTGTAGATACTGTGGTTCTAGGATAGTTGATATCGAAGAGGGGGTATTTGATAAAGAAAAATTTACTCCGGCAGGTTTTTGGATTAGACTTGGTGCCTACATCATCGATTTGATTGGAATATTGGGTTGCGCCGTAGTCCTGGGATTTGTAATGACCATACTATTTGGAGAATCAATTACTGATCTACCAAATGTTTTTTGGAGCTATGCATCTTACGTGATATATAGCACTTTTACTCTTTCCATATGGTCTACAACTTTAGGCAAATATATTTACGGACTTAAAGTGATTAACGAAAGCGAAAACAATATAGATTTCGGGACAGCCGTAAAACGATCGCTATTACAACCACTTTCTACGATTTTTTTTGGAATTGGATATTGGAATATGGATAAAAATATAAATAAGCAAGCTTGGCATGATGAAAAATCAAGAACTATTGTTGTCAGGCGGAAAAAGAATTTAGTTCTTGCCTACCTGTTAACAATAATCATGGGAGTCATTTGGTTAATTTTGAGCGCTGAGAGTACGTAGAAAGGTCCTCATAAATTGGTAGATTAATATTAGTGAAACAGATTTCACTAACAGTCTCTACTCTCCTATTTTTCCTTTTCTCCTCTCCTGCACTGGCCATCATATCTCATCAGATATCAAACTTTGAAAGAGTAAATGATTATTTCTCCGTTGATGTCACTCATTCCGGAGGAAAGGTATGGACACCAAGTTCACCTCACACTTCTCCCTTATTTCGATAGTTATCGTTGACAGAATCATCGAAAACTAGCTGATTTTCTCCGTCTCCCTGTATAATCACCAAAAAGTTCTTTAAAAGAGGAGAAATATCATGAAGATAAGATTCCTTCTAGTATTCTTATTGGTAGCCTTTTCTCTAAGTTGCAGTCTTTTTACCGCTTTTCCAAAGCCAGGTGAGCCAACATCCACTTCAACTCCAGTAGGCACACCTGAAGAGACCACGTGGTATTTTGGAAACAATACTCAAATCGAGGTAAATGATCGTTTCACCCTGGTAAATAACTCAGCTCTTAGACTAAACTTCGAATCCACCGTTTTTCAGTTTTCTCTTGCCGAGTTTCTCAATAAGGTCAATGACTCCGACATCCAAGTTGAGGTCATTCTTGTTCCTGAAAAAGAGTTTGACGCTACAACGGAAGGCCTTGATCAAATTCAAGTCGAAAAAGTAGGTGATCTGTACACGGTTTCCATTTATGTTGGATCCATGGTTGAAAGACTGAATGAAAACTATTCACAAAGTGCTGTCAACTATACAATTCTGGAGATCAATTACGACGTCATCACCGGTCTCGTAGAAGTAGGATTGGCAGAAGGTTTGTATACAGAAGATGAAGCCAGAAAAATTAGATCTTGGTACATTAATACTCAGTTTACCTACGTATACGTCCCTTTTCTCATGATGCAGTTCTCACTTGGAGATAACGCTTAACGATTTTCAATACCGGTAGTCCAACTACCGGTTTTTTACTGTCTAGAAATCTAGTAAAACTCATCATAAATACTGTAAATTTATAATAGTGAAACTGCCCTCACTAATACTTTTGGTTTTTCTATCTCTTTTTTACGCCCCCTCGGTTACCGCCTCCATTTCCATAGAAATCAGCAATCTGGAACCGGTTAACGATTACTATTCCCTGGACGCAGTAATCAGTGGTGCTGCCACAGACTCATCATATTTCGTCCAAGCCGTCTTTAAAAAAGAAAACTCTTCCAACTACTCTGGCTTTACCTGGAGTGAAAAAGGGGAGTGGCTCAAGTACGATGGATCTCCCGAAAAAGAATACATTAAAGATAACTTTCCACTTCTTGTGTCAGGCCAGGTAAGAAAACTTCTGGTCAAACCTGACCCTGATAAAGGAAATGGGAATTTCACTCTCCGTCTTCGCCGTTACACCGGAGGTAGCCCAAGTCATACTGGTGACCCGTCAAATG
>Ga0209728_1002092_pt1 | contig 10626 bp, 12 predicted proteins | sample RifGroD1_FD_183997 | JGI IMG/M metagenome (GOLD analysis project Ga0209728, IMG submission 183997) | Groundwater microbial communities from Rifle, Colorado, USA - Groundwater D1 (SPAdes) (version 2) | ecosystem: Environmental > Aquatic > Deep subsurface > Groundwater | place: Rifle, Colorado... | reverse complement strand
ATGAAGAAGTTAAATATTTTATTGAAATTGAATCAGAAAGTGGATGTGAATTATTAAGCAAAGAGTATTTAAATGCACACGAAAATTTAAAATTAAAATGTAAATGTGGAAATGATTTTTATGTTTGTTTTAATAGCTTTAAATCAGATAATCAAAGACAATGTAAAGAATGTGGGTATAAAAATACAGGTGATAAGTTAAGAAAACCATATGAAATAGTAAAATATTTTATAGAAGTTGAAAGTGAAAGTAATTGTAAGTTAATAAGTAAAAAATATATAGACGCAAAAAGCAACTTAGACATCGAATGTAAATGTGGTAATGTATTTACTACAACATATGATAATTTTTCAAGTGGTAAAAGGCAATGTGAAGTATGTGCTATGAAATTACTTTCAGAAAAACTTAAAACACCATATTGTGATGTAAAAGCAATTATTGAAGGTATTAATGGTAATGGGTGTAAATTATTAACTAGTGAAATTGATTACATTAATAAAAGTGAAAATATTGATATTGAATGTAGATGTGGCAATAAGTTTACTACGACATATGATAATTTTTTATATCAAAATAAAAAACAATGTGATGATTGTACAAAAATTAATAAAAAATTAAAGTGTCTAGCAAAATTTGGGTTTGAGCATCCCATGAAAAATAAAGAAATATCTGCTAAAGTAAGAGAAACTTTATTTAAAAATGGTACTGCACCACGTTCTAAACAGCAAATTTATGTTCATCAGTTAATTGGCGGAGAAATAAATTACCCATATTATAATGCTTCTTTAGATATTGCTTTTCTGGAAGAAAAATTATATGTTGAATGTGATTTTGGAGGACATTGGTTATCAATTAAATTAGGTGGTTTAACACAAGATGCATTTAATAAAAAGCAAAGAAATAGATGGTATTCATTATATCGTTCTGGATGGAAAAGTATAAATATTATTTCACGCAATGACAATCTCCCATCAGATCAAATAATCCTAGAAATATTATCTATAGCACGTACATATCTAAAAAATCATCACTACATAAAGTTTGATATAGACAACAATAAAATAATTAATTCCCAAGGAGATTTTGATTTTGATTATGGTGAACTAAGAAAAATTAAATTAACAGACTTAAAAGAAGCAATCTAATATGCTTCTTTTTTATTTGTAACACAAACTATTAAAAACAAAAAGGTTAATATGGAGGGTAAAATTTATGGCAATTGATATGAACAGTCGTTCAAGGGTTAGAAATCTTTGTGATTGGAATATTTCATGGGAGAGATACAGTATGGATGGAGATGAATTCATCAAAGCAAATCAAACAGTATATATACCTAATATGGAAATTGAAACACAGGTACAAAATAAAAATCTATTTCTCTCTGGAAATGATGGGATAGGTTCACATGCTCGTTGCTATATTGAAAATCCAGAAATGAGAGAACATCTTGGATTTGATAATAAAGAAGAAAAAAGAACTCAGCTAATCCTAACTGATGAAAAATGTAAAGAAATATTTGATTACAAAACATTTAGTACATTCAAAAAACACGTAACTGAAAATATCATTACTAATCAAGAAAAATCTAAAATAGTTAATTATGCTAAGAAAAATAAGATAAATGACTATGATAAGATTCAATTCCTATCTGAATTTACAGGTTTACCATTTAAAAATGATGAAAATAAAGAATAATCATATCAAGAAATGTGGTGAAATAGTTTGGGAACTTTACTTCAGAAAATATATGATAAATTTTTTATAAAAGTATCTGATTTTGATTTTACTTATAAACAAGATTTAGTTTTTGAATTTTTTGAAACATCTATTGGGTATAGTTACAAAACTACACCACATGATTTAGATTATATTTTATATTCTAATAATGCAGTTTTAATAATATATGGATTAGTGGAAAATAGTGGTGATATTATTTTAAACATTAATTCTGATACATATATAATTTCATTATTAACCACTGATACAAAATTAAATATTGCTAATAAAATAAAATCAGCAATAGAATTAGATTATACTGTAATTTTAGATGATATTGAAAATCCTATGCTAACAATTACTAAAACTGATACAGATATTATTACATTATTATTTACAGATGATAATAATACAAATTTAAATTTAATTATTAAAAAAACATATGATGGAATAATGATTAATGATTTAGATATAGATGAAATTGAATTAATTTCATTAAATATGAAGAAAGCATATTTAGAATATTTATTAAAACCTTTAAATCGTTTAAAAACAAGTTTAGGTACTAAAGATTTTAATCGTCTAGCAAATAAATTAGAAGAATATAAAGTTTATTCACTAATGCTTAAAGATTTAAATGATCAAATTGATGCCTTCAGACAAGAATTTTATTCTTATTCTAATTAAGTTGGTGACATATGATAAATATAAAAAATAAATATAATTATAATAAACAAATTCTTATTAAAACTCCTCAGTCAGAAATGAGTTTAAATGATTTGTGCAATAAAGAATATTTAAAAATTAATCATATAATGCATATGATTGAAAAAGAATTTAATATATCTTTACATGATTATCCAGAATTAAGAGGTGAAATTCTTAATGTAAGTAATTTTATAAGGAGAATTCCTAATATGGAAAAGGAAATTATTTAAATGCAATATAATTTAAAAATAAAGTAAAGGAGGAATTAATTATGGGTTATCCAGAATCTAAATTTATTTTATCTGGAGAAGATGCTTTAGAAAATGTTACTGCTGGTACATTAACAGCAAATAAAGCAGTAGTTGTAGATGAAAATGGTCAAATTAATACTTTGGATATTATAGCACTCGAAGTTAATGGAGTAGCTATAACTGCAAGTGGAGCAGATATTAATAAGACAACTAGTTTAATAATCCCTACTCAAGCAACTCCTGTTAATGCAGTTGCAGCTACAGGTACATTAACTATTTCTGGCGTAGTAATTGATGGTGAAACAGTTACAATTGGTGATGATGTTTATGAATTTTGTGCAGATGTAGCACAAACTGTAACAGGTGATAATATTGCAATTGATATTACAGCAGTATCAACAAAATCACAAGGTACATTAACAATTGACACACAACCTACTGCTGGTAATACAATGACAATTGGTACTAAAGTTTATACATTTGTTCCAGTTGGCACAGCTAATGCAGATGGAGAAGTTTCTGTTGGTACTGATTTGGCTACTGCAAAAACTGCTATTGTTGCTGCTATTAATGGTACTGATAGTGTAAATACTGCTCATACCCAAGTTACAGCAGCAGCTTTTGCAGTAAATAATTGTGTAATAACTGCTTTAATTGGTGGAGTAGCAGGTGATCTAATTGCTACCACAGAGACATTTACGGCAGGTAGTAATATTTTTGATGCCGTAACTCTTGGAACAACTACTGCTGGAGTTGATTGTGTACAAGCAGATGCAGTAACAGCATTGGCTTTAGCTATTACTACAAGTGATACTCAAGGTGTTGGGGCTGTCGATGGTGCAGGAGATACTGTAGTGCTTACTGTCGATACTAAAGGTGTTGCAGGAAATTCTATTGCTACTACTGAAACTATGGCAAATGGTGCATTTGCACAAGTTACTCTTACTGGAGGAGTTAATGGAACCGTAGGAACAGTAGTTGGTCAAATTGTTCATTATGATTCAACATATCTCTATTACCTTAATGCTGCAAATACAATATCTGACAATAATTGGAGACGGATTACAAAAGGATCAGTATATTGATTATAAAATATTTTATTAATTTATAAATATATAATAATTATAAGGAGGAATTTATTATGACGAATTTTATTGGAAGATCGCTAGTGGCGAATATTCTCGAACAAAATGTAGAATTAAATATGGAGTTTATTAGTTTAATTGTAAACGATAGTCCAAATACAGTTACGGTTTCCTTTGATATTGCATCAGCATCTGCTGCTGGAAATGTAATGGTTTTAAAAACAAAAGAATCAAGAGAGAATTTACCAATTCCTTTTAAAAAATTATATTATAAAGCTAATGTAGATGCTTCTACAATGAGAATTGAAGGATTGGCAAAAGCACCATTCTAATTATTAATAATAGTTATTAAAGAGTAGATATTTTATTTTTCTACTCTTTAATAATATAATCTATTACAAGAGGTTGTGATTTATGAACACAAGACAAGAATGGTTAAACACAGATTATACTTCTCAATTTTACTCAGCAGAAGAAACAATAAATGAAGCAAAAGAAAATTTTGATATAAGAAGATATTATAGTGCTGAAGGATCAGATGTAATTGTTGATGGAATTGAATGTAGAGCATTAGTTCAATATTTTACCAATCCATTAAATCAAGCAAAATATGATAGGAAATTACATGTTCCAATGGAAATTGATATATCTACTGGTTCTATTGTTGATTATAATGGTTATAAATGGTTAGTAACAGGAAGTATTGATGATATACAAGCATATAAAACTGCTGGTATGATGAAATCAAACAACACTCTAACCATATACAAAAACAACACATCATATCAAATTCCTTGTATTATATCAAAATCACTCTCGCTCAACACTGAAAATAATCAATATATAGAAACTGTTGATAATGAATTATATTTAACTGTATCAAATACATCAATAACTCAACAAATTAATGTTAATGATATATATAAGATAGGATTATATAATTATTATATTTCAAGTGTTGCTGATGATATAAGTAATCCTGGATTATTAATATTTAAAATGGAATGGTGTGCTGAAGAACAGGAAGAACATATTTATACACTTGAAATTTTAAATGGAACAACTATTGATATTCAAGAATCTACTAATTTACAGTTAAATGTTAATGTATATGATAACCAAATTTTAGTATCACCTCTCCCCTCTTTAACTTTTACAAGTAGTGATGAAACTATTTGTACAGTTAATTCTAGTGGTTTGGTAACTTCATTAAATAATATTGATAATTGTGATATTACTGTAAGTTTGGGTATTGATAGTAGTATTTTTAAAAGTATTAATATAAATGTAATTGCTGTACCACAAGATAACTTTACAGTAACTATATCTGGAACAAATTCTATAATTAAAGGATATTCAAGTGAATTTTCTGCAACATTTATGAACAACGGAATTGAATATAGTGAACAATCTGAGTTTTATTTGACAAGTGATGATGGAATATCACCTACTTCACTTGCACAAATTGTATCACAAGATAGTGTTAATAATAGTTGTATTGTAAAGGGTTTAGGAATTGGATATGTCAAATTATTTGTTAAGAATTTAGATGGAAGTATTGTAAGTAATGGATTTAGGATACATATTGAGAATTTATTTTAAAATAGAAGGTGAGAAATGAGTAGATTTGCAGAACTTGGCACTAATAAAACAACTATATTAATGAAATTAATTGAAAATCAAGATATAGTTAAATGTTTAATTAATAATGAAAATAATTTTTTAGATATTCCACTCCCTGTTGATTTTAATATCACATCATTAATATATTCTCATATCTACCCTTATAAATTTATACCAACGATTTTAACAGAACCATCTACATTTATAACAATGTCATTTAATTATAAACCATATGGAATGACATTTAAAAATGGTTCAATTTATTTTTATGTCATAACTCATAATTCACTTCTAAGAACTGACTATGGAATGTTACGATATGACTTTTTGATAAATAAAATTGATGAAATGATGAATTCTTCAAGGGATATAGGAATTGGCAAATTGCCATTATATGATATGAGAGATATACCGATTAATGAAAATTACAGTGGGGCATATCTAGTTTATAAAACAACAGAGCTTCAGTAGGTGGTTATATGTTTAACAACATAAATGAATTAGATTTAAATATAGAATTATTTTTAGGTAATTATATAGATATACCAAATGTAGGTAAATTATATTGTTTAACAAATGATGAAATTAGAAAAATAAAGTTTACAAAGTATAATCAATATTTAAGTATGCTTTGTCTTGAAAAAGAACAAATTAAAACATTTTTAAGTGACTACTTAAAAGATGAAGATGATATATCTACATTTGAGTATTTAGTATCTGTAAGTTATCATGATATTCAATTTAGACAATTAATATTAGATGCATTGTCTACTTTTTTTAAGGAAAAAGTAATATTTTCTATGGATTTATTATGTTTTATTATATTAAATTCAAATAACATAATTGATAGTGATAACTATGAATATATAAAATTTATTCTTAAGAAACAAAATGGAATACAATCAAAAGAACCAGAAAAATTTGCTAATTCTATTGCTAAACAAATGTCTGAAAAAATTAAAGCAATGAGAGAAAAATATAATAAATGTTCAAATAATGATGAACAAATATATGATTATTCTGATATTCTTTCATCTGTAAGTGCAAAGCATAGTAGTATTAATCCTTTGAATATAGGTCAATTAACTGTTTATCAAACATTGGATCAATTTAAAAGACTTAACAAGATTGATAAATTTAGTATTGATATTCAAAGTTTATTACATGGGGCAAAACAAGAGGATATTAAACTAGATAATTGGTTTAGTAAAATAAAATTATAATATAAGGAGGAATTAGAATATGTCAAATCAATTCGCATTTAAAGAGGTAATTAATTATACTGTGCAGACATACAATTCAACTGGTATGGGTGGAGCAGTTCAATTCTTTGTTGATTATGCAAAAGATTCTGCTGTTAGTACAACAGCAGAGAGATTAGATATACGTGGTGGACAAGGGCATTATAAATTGCTAAGTATGGATCATAGTTCCGACGCAATGTTTAAAGCAACTCTTCCATTACTTGATACTTCTGCTTTAGCTAGTATGACAGGTAAAGCATTAGTTACTGGTGCAACACAAGTTCCTAAAAAAGAAATTATTACAATTGCAGTAGCAGGAACAATGACTCTTGCACATACACCTATAACTGGAAGTTTAAAAATTTACAAATTATTGAATAATAGAGATATTTCTACCGAACAAACTGTTGGTACTCCTGCTTCAAATCCTAATGAATACACAATTGCAACTGCAACTGTTACTTTAAATGCAACAACTGCTGCTATTGGAACTAAGTTTCTTTGTGTTTATGATTATCAATCTACTGCTTTAGCAAGAAAAATGACTATTACAGCTAATAATTTCCCTGGATATGTCCGTATTACAGGTGATGCTCTTGCTGTGGATGAGTCAGATGGTCTTACATATCCAGTTAAATTTGATATTAAAAAAGCAAAAGTAAAACCTGGATTTGAATGGACATTTGCTAGTGATAAAGCAACTGAAATACCATTTGAATATGATTTATTCCCTGTAACAGTAGGAAGTGATAAAGTATTTTTTGAAACAACTGTATTAGGTGAAAGTGTATAATTAATTAAAAGTGAGGATATAAAATGGAAAAATTAAATGGTATTCTGATTAAGTATACACATCCTGCTTCACCACCTTTAGGTATAGAATTAAATAAGATTTATACAATTGTTTATGAAAATAAGAAATTATTTATTTTTAATGATAATTATAAACAAGATATAAATTTTGATTTATTAAAACAATTATTTAGTTTAGTAGATGGTGATTGGGATGAATTATTGAAAGAAAAAATCAAAATAGAAGAAATTAAGTTAGATAAGAAATAATTAAATAATTTTAAAAGATAGGTATTAATCTTGAATCGATGCTTGATTAATTACTGACAAGAAGGGATTCTCTCTTCCCTTCTTCTTTTATATATAAATTTGAGAGAAATATAAACATTTGAGAGGATGTTGATATAATGCTTATAAGTAGTACATCTTTAGTAAAATGGAATGGTCATAATATAAGATATTATATTTCAAAAAAATATAATTATACAAAAATAGGAGAATATTTTGAAGTTAAAATAGATGATTTACTTTATAATAGTCGTTCAGAGGTTGATGTAGAATGTGATTATTGTGGTAAAAAATTTGTTTTACAATATACTTCTTATACAAATCAAATGGAATCATATGTACAGAAGATTGCTTGTGATGATTGTAAAAAATTAAAAGTAAAAGAAGTAAATAAAATAAAGAAAACAAATAAAAAACTGGAATTAAATAAAAATACAAATATTATAATTACAGAAGAAAAATTGATTAATGATATTTCTAAACTAATAGAAAAATATGGTAGATTTCCTAAAATGTCAGAAATTTATAACGAATTATATATTACAGATGGAGTAATTGCATCATTCGGAGGTATGACTCGTCTTCGTGAATTACTTAATTATAATAATGATACTGAACTAATTGATAAACGAGGATATTTAAATTCTTCTACATATGAATATATGACAGCTCAGTTTTTAATACAATACAATAAATCATACAAAAGAGGTGAACATCCATTTCCAAAAACAGAAGGTAATCATCAAAGTGATTTTACTTTTTATACATTAAATGGAGAAGAAATTCATTGTGAAGTATGGGGTTACGATTTAACAAGGACTAATTCAAAGATAAATAATAGATATAGAGAACATCGTGAAAATAAACAAAGATTATATAATAAGTATAATTTAACTTTAATATCTGTTGAATGTGAGATATTTAATGATACATATGACAACATTCAGAAAGAACTTTATAATATTTTTAAACCATATTTAGACATGGAATTTAAAGATGTGAATTCAGAATATCTAATTCCTCCAACAAAAGTTACAGATGAAGAATTATTCAGAAGAACTATGGAATTATCTAAAGATGGAGTAACTATGCCAACACCAAAAGATTTAAGAATTAATCATAGTGGATTATATAGACAGATTAATTTGCGATTTGGAACGTGGTGGTCTTTTACTAAACATTTTGGTAAAGAAATACATATATCTAAAAAACATAATTATTGGAATGATGAAAGATTATATGATACATTTATTTATATATTAAATAAATATAATAAAGTTTTAAATGGTGATGAATTACAATCTTATTCAAAAGATGATATTGCTTTAAAAGGTTATTATAGTGATATCAAGAAAAAAGGTAAATATATTGATTATGTATTAAAATTTGCAGATAAGTATATTGTGGAAAATAATTTATTTAACGAAGGTTTAAATAAATATTTGTTAAATATAAAAAATAAAAAAAATAAAAATGTAACATTAATACAACAAGAATATGCAAATAAAATATTAAACAATATGTGAACATATTATTAATATAATTATTCTAGTAGAGATTTAGAGAATAACACCTCTCATCTCTCACCTACTCTAATTATTATTTTTTTAAAAACAAAAATCATAATCAAAACTCAGTTTTTATAACAATATTCAATCCTACAAACCCTTATAAATCAAGGGTTTTTCTTTTTGTGAAATTTAAAAACTATTATAAAAAAATAACTTAATTTAGAAAATAAAGGGCATCTACCCCCATTATCATAAAAAATAAAAACAGAAAGGAGAAACAACAATGATAGGAAATTTAATGCACAGTGGTTTCACCAGCAGTCTCCCCATAAACAAATTAAATGATGCAAATTATGACCCTTGGTTTATTACACAAATCAATAACCAAATCATCAATTTCAAAGATACAAACAACCAACAATTACACCTCAACAGTCTTTTCATAGAAGCAGAAAATACACCTCTATATATCAATATTAATGGTTATATCCTCTATATTCCAGCAAATGAATCTAGAAATTGTGATTTTGAGAGTATATCAAGTATTCAAGTTATGAATTTGGCAAATACAAAACTACGATTTTCAGGACAATATTTCTAAAAGAAAGAAGGTGATATTTAAATGCCTATTAGTAGTGGCAATAAATCAAATACAACAACTACATCTAATTCTTCAGGCAATACTTATATTAAAGGTGATGAGAACACTAATAATAGTATTAGAATAATTGACGATAATGGTACACCTGTTTTTCAAAAACGTGAAAATGGTGTATGGAATGATTCTGATTTACGTGTAAGTGGTGATTCTTTACATATCGGACGTGATCTTTCTATTTCTGCTGCTGGTCATCATATGGTTGTTTCTTCTAAATCTGGTTCAGGAAAATTTTTATTAATACCTGCTCCATTTAGTGATTCTGGTACAAATGAACCAGAAATGCCCATTCTTAATGTAAAGGAAACTAGAATTATTACTCAAAGTGATGATACTAATGAGATAATTGGAACATCTTTTGGATATGTAGTAATTCCTTCTGAAAGTCAAATTATTTCACGATTATACTATCAAACTGGTTCAATTCCTGCTAGTGCAGATATTGTTTTACGTGCTTATTTTGGAAATGATAATACAGGAGTTATGTATTTACAAAAAGTTATTCCTGCTTCTGAATGGATTGCTAATACTGAAATTCAAATAGATATTCCTGGTTTTCTTAATTATATTGATGGTGTATCTATTTATGGTGAATTAACTAGTACAGAATCATTTTCAATTAAAACTAATATTGAACAAGCACAACCTTGGAGAGCAGTAGATAGATGGGTAATGACACATGAAAGGATTTCTTATGCACCTGCTTGGAGTGAAAAAACTTGGAATAAGGATGAATGGTGTATTAATAAT
>Ga0209728_1002091_pt1 | contig 10628 bp, 19 predicted proteins | sample RifGroD1_FD_183997 | JGI IMG/M metagenome (GOLD analysis project Ga0209728, IMG submission 183997) | Groundwater microbial communities from Rifle, Colorado, USA - Groundwater D1 (SPAdes) (version 2) | ecosystem: Environmental > Aquatic > Deep subsurface > Groundwater | place: Rifle, Colorado... | reverse complement strand
TACTGACAAGTTTTCCTTGTTCAACCTTGATGCTTCGCTTAATGTCTCGGTAAAGAGATCCGATGGTCGTAGCGATATTGGAAGTGCCGTTGTTTAATATAGAGTTGTTAGGCGTTAATTTGATATAAACGTATTCAGGACGAACGAGGGTAATAAACTTACTGAACTTAACAGATTCTACTTTCATCTTTAGCACCTCCTACTTTAGATTCAGATATGGAGCTGGATCCACCGAGCGTCTACCTTTGTCTAAACGTATCTCGAAGTGAAGATGGGGGCCGGTGGACTTTCCGGTGTTTCCTGATAGGGCAATAACTTCATCCTGTTTAACCGGTTGGCCAACTATAACTAATACCTGACTATTGTGGGCATACATTGTCTGAGTACCGTCCGGATGGTCTACTTCTACCACATTACCGACGATGTTGCCTTTGTACCCGGCAAAGCTAACTGTTCCCGACTTACTGGAGCGAACTTTAGTACCCTCATTCACCGCAAAGTCTATACCATGGTGGAATCCTCCGTCACGCGGGCCGAAAGGGGAGGACACAGGGCCGGATACCGGAGTAATATAATCTGATGCAGCAATAGGAGCTGCTTGAGCCGGTGGGCCAAGCACTGCCACAATCATGACGTAAGCAACTAGTAAGATTCCAGCGTAACGTATTCCTTGTGTCAGTCCTCCGACATAGAGAATAACAAGGATAGTGCAGCCAAGTATTGTAACCGCATGCATATAGCTCATGAATAAATCTGGCTTAGCGGTTATCAATGCGACGAGAGCGGCCAGCAGCCCTCCTTTTAACGCAAGTGCAAGCATTATAGTAACCTCCCTAACTTAAGAAATCTTCTATCCCAAATACAAATCTAGGTATTAAGATAATTAAGGCCACACATGCCGCATAGGCAATGGACTTCTGCTTGATCCCATCGTAGTCACCATTCAGGGCACACTGAATTGCATCCAGGGCCCATTTACCAATAATAATCCATTTGCCAACGGAGAATATTTTTTTGTAGGCGCGCATTCCACCATCATCTACGCTGCCCGCAGCCAAGGCTGTACCCGGGATAAGCAATAAAATAGCGGAAGTAAACGCGACCTGAATATAAAATGATTTATGCTTCCGTAAATGGCTAACAACTTTTACCAACATGATATTTCACTCCTTTTTGGTATATTTCAGCTAGCTGTCGAATAGAGTTTAAAAACTTTAAACTCAATAGGCAGAGTCTAGCCTTCTGTTAGAGCCTCGATGTCCTCCGCGATGTCAGGGCTCTTTTCATTTTAAGACCTTCCTTCCTTGAGCCTGATCGTTAGTTCGTGGGCTATTAGTTGTGCATCGGCTGGTGTGATGGGGGTTGGTGACCTATCCCTTGTTCCCATTACACCCATCTCAACCAACTTCAGTCGAACCCCATCCCTGACAATATCGGCCATTTCTCCCTCCTCTAGATTTAGATGTTGTACGGCTTGTTGGATGTCTTTGTCTCGCTTGCGGAGCCTTGCCTTAAGGATTGTTATGTCGCTCATGTATGTACCTCCTGTGTCTCAAGTGGGGTTCGTGTGTGACTCAAGGGTGTCTCGCTTGTGTCACAAATTACCTGTTGTAATATTATTAGTAATTACCGATAATTATTCGTAAACGCCAAAGAAAAATAAAATAAAAAAATTGGCCCAATTTAATCGAGCCAATCATACCAAATATATTCGACTTTAGTGTTTAATGCTTTAGCGATTTTCAACGCTATACGAAGGGATAGGTTTGGCTTTTTGTCATTAACTATTTGACTTATTTCTGATTGCCTAATACCTGTTATTTCTGAAAGCTTAGTTTGACTAATACCTTGTTTTCGTAGGATTTCCCACAACCTACTATTCATATCATCACCACAGGTAAAATATTCCATATAAATATTAGAAATCCTTCTTTTTATTTCAATAATAAGGCCATATGTAATCAACTTTACTTCCAAGGGCTTTGGCTATCTTTTGAGCAGTAGTAAGATAAATAGCCTTTCTGTCATTAATTATTTTACTTATGTCACTCTGGGGGATGCCTGTTAATTGGGAAAGTTCCCTTTGCGTAATTTTCTTTCTGTGCATTATTTCTTCAAGTCTATTTTGGGGTTGATACACTCTCTCATCACCGAAGTCTACCTTCGGCAATTAGGGCACATTTCCTTTGAAAAATAGATGATAATTAGCAATATATGAGATATCATATCAATTGTATGTCGGTTAATATATATATTTAGCGCAACAAAGGTACTTTTAACGTCTTCTATTATTACGTAATTCGACATGGCTCAAACGATAAACTTATAGGTAGCATCAAGGGAATGACATACATAAGTGATTGGCAGGGTAATAGCTAAGATCCGCAAGGAGAGAGGGTGGACACAAAAAGAGTTGGCTAAGGCTACGGGTCTAAGCAAGAGTCGTATAGCAGCTATCGAAGAGGGGGATCATCCTGGGATTAAAACTGTGGTAATGATAGCGGGAGCATTAGGAGTTGAGGTAAAAGAGCTTTACGATGATAAATAATGAAATAATTAATTAGCCTTCGACAAATTACCCCTTGATGAATATATGGAACATGTGTTCTAATAAAAAGGCAATAAACGTTCTTTAAGGGGGCAATGTTTTGGGAACAAAAGTAAGTAAAAATGAGGATCAGTTCGAGAATGAATTTCTTGACGAGGCTAATGTGCTGGTTGAGGTTAAGGTCAGTGATGATGAAGGCGAGACGTGGATCAGGCGAAAGATCAGCATGGTCTCTGGCTTGGATGAATCAGGTCTTAATGCAGGGGAGTTATTTCAATTCAATGGGGAGAAATATAGGGTCTCGGTGGGTGAAGATGGGCTGATAGCTGAGCCACTAAAAATACAGACTGAGAGGAAATCGAAACAAAGCAGGAAATAAACAAGGAAGCCCATACACCCCGCAAGAGTTCTGGACTTCCTTCACAAAAAACACACTTCCGAAGAAGGGTTCTTGTATTCTAATTATATCCAATATTACCCTCCTTCGGCAAGCGGTATTCAAGGAGGACAAATGAATATAAACACTGAATATTTAAGCGTCAAGGAATTGGGTAAATATTTGCAGATAAGTTATGCTAAAGCAAGCGGGCTTGCTAGGGATCCAGAGTTCCCCAAAATCATATTCGGAGGAAGAAAAGTATTTCCTAAGACTCAAGTAATGGCGTGGATGAATAAATGGTCATTGAACCTAACAATTCCTTTAGCGGAGCAAGTTGAGGAAACTCCTGCGATGCGGTATAATGCGGAAAGTATATGTGTATAGTCACGCGTATAGTTACGCGATAAAAAAACTATAAAGTGCTTTAACAAAATTTAAAAAGGACACCACTTGCCATGGTGGCTCAAACCCGCATGGTAAGTGGTTTTAATGTGAAAAGTTACAGTTCAACAAAGACAAGCGCATCCTTCACACGGATGAGGCCACTGGTTCGAGACCAGTATCGCCCACCAGTGGATACAAAGGTCGTAGGGTTTAGAGATTACATAAAAACTACTAGTATAGTTACGCGTATAGTTACGCGATTACAATAAGATTTTCGCCTGTTGCATCCTCTCTTTTGGGGATGCTTTTTTTCTTTTTAATAGACTATTTATTTCATTGGCAGCCGCAGTTTTCATCTTTGGATGAACGTGGGAGTACGTGTTACCTGTTGTTGATATATCTTCGTGCCCAAGAAGATCCGCGACAACCTTAAGGCTTACCCCTTCCTCAAGTAACCTGGTGGCAAATGTGTGTCTTAATGAGTGAACTGTTAGATCTTTGGGTAGACCAGCTTTATCGCGGATCCTGTGAAATGCCCTAATTAGCCCTCGCGGTTCGATGGGGGTTCCCTTACTTGTACAAAATACTAAATTTTGATTCTGGTACTTTTCGCCGGATGCTAACCTAAATTTAGCTTGGTTGATCCGATGTAGCCGAATGGCAAAAGCCGCTTCATCCGGTAACGGAACTTCCCTTTTTGACTTCTTAGTTTTGGGATCAGTGAAGATTAGCCCTTTCTCTTTTGTGCGTACTAATGTTTCCAAAACCTTGGCAGTTCGTTTGCGAAGATTCACGGTTGACCAACGAAGTGAAAGGACTTCCCCTTCTCTTAGACCGGTTCCCAAAAGAGTAAGGAAAATAACTGGCCAAACTCCTCTGGTTTTAAAAGGGCCTTTAATCTTAGTGAGCCCATCAAGGAAGATGGCCATTTCTTCTTCTGTCATTGCTCTCGCGTCTTCATCTTCAAGCTTAGGTGGCTTAGAAGCCTTTGCAGGGTTTCTGCAGATTTTGCCATTTTCATCAGCTTGTGATAAACACATACTTAAAATTTGATGGTTTTTTCTTACGGTCGCTGCTGCTGATCCATCCTCCATCATTTTGTTGTAAAATCCTTGGATATCATCTGTTGTTAAGTCTTTGAGTAAGATATGCCCTAACTCTGGGATAATGTGTGTGTTAATCTGCCGATCGTCATTTTCCCACGTGGTCAATTCTATATCGTTTTTCCTGTATAGAAGCATCCATGTAGTGATCCAACTTCCAACCGTTAGGTTAGCCTGGCCTTGGAGATCAATTCCATTTTCTAACTCCTTGAGCATCTTTTTTCTTTCTCTTTTTGCTTCGGGTTGGCTTTTGCAAAGTACCTTTTTATACTTTGGCCTTTTTTTACTTTGGCCTTTTTTGAGAGGGTAGAAACCGATGGCAACCTGTGCGATCCATTTACCCTTATCCTTTCCACTTTTAATTTGAAATACAGAACCTTCTCCATTCGCGTTTTTGGGCTTAGTTTCTTTAGACTTAATGGGCTCTTTCGACAATGTTCCTTCCTCCTTATTTAAGAAAATATCTATGTCAAAGGTGTCACCTATTATCTTAGGTAGCACCTTTATTTTTTTGCGTTCGGGTTAAAGACTACTTGTGCTACGTATCCGATTACCTCGACATCGCCGATAGGGTAAACCATCGGCTCATAGGACGGATTATCAGGATATAGGATTGCTGTTCCATCAAGGTATCTAACTCGTTTCAATGTAGCTTCGTCCCCATTAACTAATACTAGGGCAATTTCACCGTTTTCAACCAAGGATTGTTTTCTGATTAATACCTTATCGCCTGGGAGAATTCTACTGCCGATCATACTATCCCCTCGAACAATCAAGAAAAAATATTCTCCACCTTTTACTAGGCTCTCCGGAACATCTTCGTACCCCAAGATATTCTGCTCAGCATATAGTGGGACTCCTGCGGCAACTATGCCAAGGATGGGAATGCTGGTCATTGGGTTACCGATCGGGATGGTGCTCTGAATATCTTGCTCGGGATATTTACCTTGGCATGAGTTGTAGGCGCTGGATACCTCCGCAACCTTGGGAAATCCCTCTAAGGTAATATCGTCCTGAGCTTGTCCACTAAGGAAATTTAACCTTTCATTCCCCTTATGGATATAATCTTTGACCAGATTTTGAGTTTCTACAGGGTAATCCCCAAGCTGCTTTCTTACATATTCCTCAATTATATTTTCAATGTCAGAGAAGAAGCTTAAAGGCACTCCGCACGCTTGAGCAATATCATTCAGTACGACCAGCGTTGGGTAGGTTCTACCGGATTCAATATCGCCAATGTAGCCTTGAGATTTACCTATATCACTCGCAAGAATTCCTTGGGTATATCGTTTATCAATTTCCCTAGACTTCATTTTCCGAGCACTCTTTATTAATTTACCTAGTTCTTCCTTGGAAATCATAGCTTATAACCTCCTAAGCCTATTATGCGTATTTTAACGTATTTTACGTTACTATGTCAATGATAACGAGAAAAACTTTATAAACGCTAGAAGGTGGGACGCAATGGAATAATATAACGTAATATGCGTATAATTTACGCTTGCCTATATCTGGCTTGGGTGGTAGTATGTTTTTAAACGTAATACTCGTTAAATATCGGAGGTGGAAAAGTGGCTAGAATGGATAATTTAATACAATCACTGGAGTGGAATAAGCGTATCGAAGTGTTACGAATCACAAATGGGTGGACCCAGAGCGAAGCGGCCGATAAATGCGGGACAAGCCCTAAAGTTTATTGGCTTTGGGAAAAGGGGTTAAGCTCCCCTCGTAACAACAGTAGGATTGCGATTGCTAAAGCCTTTGAAGTCTCGGTAGAAGAAATATTTGGAGAACAGGCTAACAACAAAGCCGGTTAAGTGGGGGTAAGAGTGATGGGGGGTAAACGAGGATGGATAAGCAGGTAACAGTTTTGCAATATGATGATCTGCCGGATTACCTGAACATAAAGGAATTACAAACGTACTTACGTTGCGGACAGAACAAGGCATATGCCCTTGCTAATCGCCCTGATTTCCCAAAGTTTCGTGATGGAAGTAAAAAGATATTCCCAAAGGCTAAAGTAAGAGAGTGGATGGAGAGGCACATCGAACTGCAAATGCAACCTAAAGGAGTTAGATCATTAGCGAGTAGGCGCTAACCAAAGGAGGGAGCCATGAGCAACCTAACCGTTAGAGACAACCAACTCCCTGCAACGTTGGAGGACATTAGTAGCTTTATCCTAGTTGGTCGAGAAAAACTCGTTTCCGTCAGAGCAGAAATTAGAGCCATCGACAGACTGAATTTGGCTCAAGGGGTAAGGGATCAAAAATTTGAAGAGGCTAAGATGCTTTCGGAGGCACTACTGGATGCAGAGGTACGACTGGGTGAGTTACTAAAGAAGATACCTACCACACCTGGTGCTAGGACAGATGTGAAACCTAAGGACACCGCTGTCCATAGGTTAGAAAAACCAAAATCAGAAATAGTAAAGGACCTAGGCTTTACTGAAAAGCAAAAACAACGCTTCGAAACCTTAGCCGATAACAAAGACCTAGTCGAACAGGTCAAGGTTGAGGCTAGAGAAAATGACGATATCCCAACTCGTTCCCGCGTCCTCGACCTAGCCCAGCAACGCAAGAAACGCGAGGAAGAATCTCCACAACCAGAGGAACCCGGGACACCAGGTTACAGCGAATATATTGATTTCTGTGCGAAGGTTGCCAAGAACTTTAACAAAGTAATCTACAATGCGGCAATGTTGGAAACCAATGATCAGCATCTTAACGCACTGAAGGAATTTGTTGACAGACCAGATATGATCCAAGAATACATCGCTATGATAAGCGAAGCTGTACCAAGGCTTCTAAAGGTTCAGAAGTTTCTAAGGGAGATGAAAGCGTGAGTAGGGCATTAGACAAACGAGCCGTCGAAGCTATTTTAAGACTTATGGAAGAACTCGATGAAGTAACAACCGAGTCGGTGATGGACATAGTTAGGCCTCATTTTATGTTCGACCCACGGGTGGCAAGGGAACGTGAAATCCGTAGAAAAGCAAACAGGTTAATGGCGCGGTTTAGGGACGACAAAGGGGTTAGAACTTGTTTTAGCTATAAGGATGTTACTGGTCAATCGAAGTATGTCAACGTGGATAAAACCAACGACATCGAGGCAGTGAAAGCCGTAAGTGAGCAAATTAACGACAAGTATTTTGGGCTTAGTAAGGCAAAGAAAAAGCTTAACGCAAGACTATTAGAATTGGCGGGTCAGACCTCATTATTCGGAGAGGATGAAGAAGCGCAATGAACCAAATACCCCTAAGCGGTGAAACCCACTGCACACACTGCGAATGCCCAAAAGAGATATGGGCCAAATCACTAACTACCTACCAAGGCGACGAGTGCCAACTCTTCGAGAGTTTTCTATCTCTTGCCGAATTTAAACTATCAGCCGCCGAACTTACTGAAATCGCAACCCGTGAACTGTCAAAAGAATTTCCAGACATTGCGGACATAGATGCAACGGTCAAAGAGTTAATGGGTATCATCCTCGAATGCGGAGTGCTCGACAATCCTTACCCCGAAAAAGACAACCTCGAAAGAATCAAACAATGTGCAGCTTTAGCCATCGAGGATAACACCCGCCAGTTCGGCAGAGGCTTTGCACACTCGGCCACGACAGCTACCATAGGATACCTCATTAGCGGCATGGAGAACCTTATCGATGAAGTCAGGCCACTAAAGCCCGAAGAGATCCTTGAGTGTATAAAGTTTGCGCTTGAGCACTTAGGGGCGTTAGTTAAGGATGAAACGATTCCTTGGGAGACAACTACTTCTAGGTTGATTGCTGGGAGGAAGAAAAAGCGAAAGGCCTAGCCTGTGAAAACATTGGTATTGAAGGGAGGTGAAAAACCGAATGGCAAAGTTCCAACTCGATCAAGACCTTCTGTCCGAACGCCATCACCCGCGCCAAGTCGCGGTAGCTCTCCAAACTCGTCGCAATCAACGCAGAGCAGCTACTCAGAGGCGCACACCTAAATGTCTCAGGAGTATTCACCGCCGGGCAGTACGCTTTTCGGCTTAAACTACGGGGAGGTCAATCTTGAAGCGAAGGAGGTCAGTACGAGTGGATAAAAACCCACACCTACCAGGCACACCGGACGAATTTATCACTCAGAATCTTGGCCTAGCCCACAAGGTAGCCCTGGCATTCACTGATTATGCACGTAAGAATGATTCCATCAAATTCGATGAGGACGACTTTGTGAGCATCGCGTACTTGGGACTCATCAGAGCCTATCAACTCTTCAACCCAACAGGATTCACTGGCACGAATGGAGCGCCACTTAAGTTTTCAACCTATGCAGTCCCAATGATCCGAGGCGCGATCATGCGCCATATCCGAGATCTCGGGCATTTGATCCGGAACGGTGGAAAGAGCGTTGCCGTGGATAGCCTAAACCGTCCGTTGCCGAATGACGATAACGGCAAGACGCTAGGAGATCTGGCCTTGGTAGGAAGTTATAGCATTGGGGATCGCGTATTCCTTAGGGATTTCCTTAGCACTGTTGGGCCACGATTGCAGAAGGTTTATAGGTTATGGTCGCAGGGATTATCTCAACCGGAAATCGGTAGGATCCTAGGCGTAACGCAAGTAACCGTGAGCAAGATGGAACTCTACTTGATCGAGTCAGCTAGGCAGTATGGACTCGGAATGGATTTAGAGTCGAGGACGAGATTTAGGCGTTCGCGGGCTGGGTAGAACGAGTGGACAAGCCCCATGCTACTGAAAGGATGTGGTAAACCCATGAACCACACTCAAGCTGTATTCCTAGGCCATTACATTCCAATGCATTTTGCGTTCTGGCTTTGGTGTTGGTATCAATCCGAGAAACGCAAAAAACGATTAAGTAAAAGGGGGATACATGAAAAAACAAATTCAGAGTTCAAGGAGGAATCACGGTTTTATATCTACCTTCAAAAACCGGAATTATCTACGAGGCTTTAATTGATACCATTGATCTTGAACTTGTTATGCAATTCCCCAATACCTGGGGAACGACCTTTGCAGCCAATGTTAATACTCGGTATGTAAAGGGTGAGATGACCATTAATGGAAAGCGCAAAAGATTTTACCTTCACCGATGGATACTAAGCCCTTCGCCTGATTTAGATGTCGATCACATTGATCATGACACGTTAAATAATCGGAGGAATAACTTAAGGGTCTGTACAAACTCAGAAAACTCTTGGAACCGAAAATTTCAACTAAACAACAAATCTGGTATATCGGGTGTTCGCTGGAAACCAGAACGTAAAAGCTGGATAGCCGAAATAGCTGTAAATGGCAAGCAGACGCATCTAGGGAGTTTCAAGAAAATTGAAGACGCGGCAAACGCTAGGAAAAGGGCAGAGGTACAGCACTATGGTGAATTTAGGAGGAAGTGATGTGAGCCATAACTCTAAAAAAAAGAAAAGTCCGTTGTGTTGGCGCACAACGGACTCAAGGGGAAATCATTCACCGTTAATATACCACAACTCAGGAAGGGGATGAAGTGAGTTGTTAGCGCTTTCCTACACGGAAGCCGTAAGACTTAACTATTACGCTCTGGTGGTTTCGATCCTTGGAGAGTGTATTCCTGAAACGGCTTTCGAAAAACTTCAGAGCTATAAGCCAGGCAACGTTAAGAACCAACTCACGGATGACGATTATCGCGACATGATTAAGTTGCGCGAGCAAGGACTCTTTTATAAGGACCTTAGCGAAATTTACTACCTAGATAAGGCAACTATTCACCGTAATCTAAAACGGTTCAAGGAAAGAGACTTAAAAAAGAATGTGGAGGTTGAATTATGTTAATAACACTAGACTACCTCAAGGAAAAATCTGCCTGTGGTGCAGGACAAAGATATTTCGCAGACCATTTTCCGGAGGGAGCAGAATACCAGGACGTGTTAGATGTCTTGGCTAAGGATAATCAAGGTGGTTACGCTGACTGGCTAATGAAAAACGTCGGGAAAACTGATGCGGTAATGGAAATCGATGGAGATCTGGAAGTTGAGGGAAACATTTTCTTCGCGGGATTAATTAAAGTGAGCGGATTTATAAAAGCAAGTTTACGCATCAAGGCAGGCAGTGGCATCGAGGCAGGCAGGGGCATCGAGGCAGGCTGGGGCATCGAGGCAGGCAGTGGCATCGAGGCAGGCTGGGGCATCGAGGCAGGCGATGGCATCAAGGCAGGCGATGGCATCGAGGCAGGCTGGGGCATCAAGGCAGG
>Ga0209728_1002090_pt1 | contig 10629 bp, 7 predicted proteins | sample RifGroD1_FD_183997 | JGI IMG/M metagenome (GOLD analysis project Ga0209728, IMG submission 183997) | Groundwater microbial communities from Rifle, Colorado, USA - Groundwater D1 (SPAdes) (version 2) | ecosystem: Environmental > Aquatic > Deep subsurface > Groundwater | place: Rifle, Colorado... | reverse complement strand
TCATAGTTTTAATTATCATCTAAATGATGGCGTTTTAACAATAAACGAAAATATTGAAATTCCATATATGGACTATGATATTGAAGACCTAAATAAGATAATCGATCTGTCTGTCAGGGAGGCTAGGAGTACATATCAACCAGAAAAACATATTACATATAATTGTGAATATTGTGGAACGGAAACATCTTGTATGTTAACACAGTATGATAGAGTAGGTCATCATTTTTGTTCAAATAAATGTAATACAGCTTATTATGGGGCAAAGAGATTAAAATCAAAACAATTGTGTAATGTTTGTGGTAATAATATACCTCATAAAAATGGTTTGTGCAAGGTTTGTACATATAAGTCTACTCATGACATGATGTATTCTGAAAAATGGACAGAAGAAATAGCAGATATAATTTTAAATAATATTTTGTATAAGAGAATTGAGTATTTAAATGAATTGGATGAGATATTAAATATACCATTAAAGGATATATGTGAATATATGAAATTAATAGGTTGTGTTACTACATTGAGAGCACAGAAAATATGTTTACAATGCGGTGAAGAATTCACTTTACCTATGAACAGAATTATAAGTGGCAAGGATAAATTTTGCTCTCCAGAATGCAGTCAATTATCCAAAAGAGATAGAATTAAATTAGATTGTGAATGTTGTGGAAAGGAAATAAGCAGAACACAAAGTCAATATGATAAATCAAAAAATCATTTCTGCTCTCATGAATGTTCTGACAAGTGGATGAAGGAAAATAGAGTTTCTACTAAGATTGACAAAGTATGTGAAATTTGTGGAATAGATTATCAGGTAGTTCCATCTCAATCTGAGTCAGTAGTGTGTTCTAGAGAATGCCAAGGTAAGTGGCAATCGTTACATTTAGTTGGAGAGAATGCAAATGGGTATAAAGGTAATAAATAAATGAAAGAAGGAATATAAATAATGGCAAGTAAAAAATTAACCATATCTGCAATTAAAAAAGATAATTCAAAATTTAACGAGAAGATGACAGTTCAAATAAAAGATGGTAAATATGAGATTATTGTAAATAAATATTTTAAAAAAACAGATGCCTCAAAACTTTTAGGAGATTATATTACAATTACTGAACAACTGATTGAAAGTGGAGCAAGTATTGATATAACCTCAAATGATATATTTCTTTTCCATATTTTATTAATAAAATATATGACAAATGTACCCTTGCCTGAAGATGGATTAGAGTTAGTTGCATATATACAAGAATTGATTAATGCAGAAGTATTAAATGAAATTATTTTAGCTTTGCCTAAAGAAGAAGTAGAAAAGGTTGAAGCATGGATTAACGATTCGTTTAAAAATATGCCTCAAGTATTAGAACTAATGAAACAGCAACAAAATTTTGGATTAGAGCAAGAGGTGATTCCAGTTGGGAATATCTGATAAGATTAGCAAAATGCTAAATTCAACTGCTTTTCTTTCAATGGTAAAAGATATTGAAGCAGAAGCAACACAAGACCTTAGAGATGCTGTATTAAAATATCACTACCAAGCATATGATCCAAAGGAATATGAGAGAACTTTTCAGTTTTTAAATTCCATTAGAAGTGAACTTATTGTAAGTGGTTTTAGTATTGAAATGAGAATATTCTTTGATGAAAATTTAATGAATCACAAAAGTGTTGTAGATGGGGAGGGTACTTATGTACCTCCTCTACTCTATTTTGGTCATACTCAATCTGGTTATGAAGGAACAAATGATTATTTTCATGATTATCCAGGAGATCGTAGATGGTTAGATGAAACAGCAGAAAAAATAAAACAAAAAGTGAATATTAAATTTAAAAGAGCTGTAACAACAATTATTACAAATAAAAATTACAGATAATAATATTTTAGTTATAATTTCCTTTTGTTTCTGGTATAATAACCTTATAATTTAGAAATTAAGGGAGAGTGAACCAATTGATAAAAAGTAGATATTTAATTTACTTAATTGTTGTTTTCTTATTGTCTATGATAGGTGGTTGTGGGGACAAAACTTCAACAAAGTCAAATTATAGTCCAACAGTGACACAAGAGAAAATAGAGAAAGATTTGAAAGAATTAACATCAGCAACTAATGACATAATTGATTATGAACTTAGTAAGGATAATCATACCCTGACGTTATATGTTACTGACGCAATGAAAGTAGGAACTTATCAACAAAAGAAAGATTTACTAAATAAAATGGCAGAATATTTTAGTTTGGCTATAAGAGAATTTGATAAAAGTACAGTAAATGTTTACGTAAAGGCAAATTCTTCTAAACAATTGCTTTACTTTTATGAAGGTGGACTTATAGGGGTTAAATAACATGTTATTCATTAAACCTTTCTCTTATGAGGATGGTTTAATGAAATTTTTTGTATATAAATTAATAAATAAATATATTTGACAATGCATTATATTTGTGATATTATGCTGATATAAAGGTGATAGTTACTGATTATTTATTATTATTATTGTTTATTTCGCTCATTGTACATATGTTTTGATTTTGATAGACATATGGGCAATGTGGTATAATATATGGATAAGGAGTGATTGGGATGATTAAGAACAGATTGAAAGAAATATTAAAAGAAAAAGGTATAAAACAAGTTTGGCTTGCTGAACAAATAGGGTTACACAGAGGGACATTGAACAATATAATTTCTAATAAATACAATACAACGGCAGAGATGGGTCTTAAAATAGCATATGTTCTAAATATGAAATTTGAAGATATTTTCTATATAGAAGAAGATTAATAGAATAGAAAAATTTGTTGCACAGTTTATGGATTAATGTCTTGACTTGTGCAACTTTATCCCTTATACTAGTAAATGTAAGGAAGATTAATTCGGCCTTAACATTTAAAGGATAAGGGAGTTTTGAATTATGCGTGAAATCAATTGTAGTGAACTGGTTAGTATCTCAGATGCCTATAGTGGTAAGCAAGTACAGGTATTCTTATCTTCTCCTATCCAGTCTATGAATACATATCAAATGTTTCGACTCGTGGATGATGGAGACAATCTAGAATTTTATGACATTAATATCAATAAACCAACTTTGCAGGAAATGATGATTCCTAAAGATACTATTAAAGAGATTAATTATTTTGAAGGTAGCAATATTTATGATTCAGTGTTCTCGATTACATTATTAAATGAATGTCAAATTGATTTTGCTATTAGTGAAAAACCAATGATATGTAAGAAGTGTGATAAAATTTTAGATAGACATTTTGATCCTTCTTGGCAAATTAATAAAGTTGGTCAGTATGGCAGCCAGTGGGATAATGAGAAGGTTATTATAGATTTTTGTGAAAATTGTTTATTAGAATTCCTTGGGTATAAAGTTGGTGAACTTTGTGAATGATTTGACACTGTTTAAATCAGAAGTATTCCAAGGAATTGAATGTGATTTTTGGAGTAATGAGAATAATGAAGTATTTGTAACAAGGGAACAAATTGGCAGAGCTTTAGAATATGCGAATCCATCAAACGCAATAAGGAAAATACATGAAAGGAATTTTAATAGAATTGATAAGTTTTCAAGGGTAGCCCAAGTTGTACTGCCCTTTGGTGGAAAACAAGAAGTATATTTATACAATGCAAAAGGTGTATATGAAATATGCAGATGGAGTAGACAACCAAAAGCAGATATTTTTATGGACTGGGTTTGGGATCTTCTTGAAGGAATTCGTAAAGGCGAACTAGAACTACTAAGAAATCAACTTAAAGAGAATGAACCTAAGTTATTACTATATGATCAAATCATCAATGCCGAAAATTATATGTCAATGCTTATGGTTTCTAAAGCTTTAAAGATTAGTGGTAGGAATAAACTATTTAAGTTTTTAAGAACCGAAAGAATCTTAATGTCTGGCAAAGAAAAGCATAATTTACCTTATCAATCATTCATTGATAGTGGATTTTTCGTAGTGGTAATCAAATCTAAAATTATTGAAGGTAAGGTTGTGGATATTCCGGTTACATTGGTTACGGGTAAAGGGTTGGGATATATTTTCAAAAGGTTAGAAAAGAGCAAAAAGAAAGACCTGTTGCTTCAACAACAAGTCGGATAAGAAAATTGTTTGCAAATGAATTATAACACTATTACAGATAAGAATCTACTAATTTTTAGTGGGTTCTTTTTTGATGTGTTTAATTAATAAGAAAGTGAGTTAATATGGAAATACAGAAATCGTCAGATGGTTATGAATACTATATTGATAAAAATGAGGATATTTATATGACTGCTCAACAATTAAAAATAATTTTAGGATATTCAAAATCTAAAGCAATTAGCAATATAGTTTTACGAAATAAAGGTATATTAGAACAATTTCGTAAAAAAGAAGAATTACAAACCAATGCTGGGAAGCGAGATACGTTTGTGTATGATAAAAATGGCATAATTGAAATATGTAAGTTATCTGGAACAAATATTGAAAAACAAATATTATTATTAAAAATATTAAATATTCCAGAAAATGAAATTCTACTTATTATTAATAGGAATAACTCTCTTTATAAACAAACGGAATTGGAAGATATATTACATAATAGTTTAGAAAATATTTGTATAATACATAAACAAGTAAAATGTGGTAATTATCGTATAGATTTTGTGCTTAATGATAATATTGCAATTGAATGTAATGAAAATAATCATATTGGTTTAGATATTATTTATGAAGCAAATCGTAAAAAATATTTAACAGAATGTGGATACAGAATATTAGAATATAATCCTGATGGCGATAATATCTTTAAATTTATTAATCAAATATTATTGGTGTTTAGAAAAGAGCAAAGAAAAAGGCTTGCTGAAACAAGCCAATTAAGAGATATTTATTTGAATTCATGCAAGTAGAATTATATCACAAAACAAGAGAAGAGTCTATATGATTCTTCTCTTTATTCAAATGCCTTAAAATTTAATATATAAGAAATTATTTACTCCCTACTCTTTGAAGTGTAGGGTATTTTTCATGCCCTAAATTATAAAAGAGAGGTGGATTAATTTGGCTAGTAATGATGATATGTTTGGAATAAAAATTAAAATATCATGGACTCCTCAAGACTTAACACGACAGATTAAAGAAATACAGAATTATATAACTGCAAACCATAATCTAAAAATAAACTTAAACCTAAATGAAACTACATTAAAGGGATTGGAAAGATTAAGTCAACTTTCTAAATCTGCTGCAAAAGAACTTAGTGCAATAAAAGCTCCAATGTTTAATCTTGATAATCCAAATCAAGAAGCACAGAAATATATTGGAACAATAAATAATTTAGTTTCTACTTTCCAAAAGTTTAAAGGCCAAACTTCTGTTGTATATGATGAGTTTGGCAAGGTAAGTTTAAAAGTTGATACAGCAAGTGGTGCTATTAAAAGATATACATTGCAATGGGATGAACTGACTCAAAGACTTTCAAGAACAAACATGAAAAATAGCGATAATTCTAATGTTAATATTGAAAGAGAATTACAATTACGCCAAAGACTAAATGCACAAATACAGAGTAATGCTGATTCTTTAGAGCATTATCTAAGAATACAACAAATGAATTTAAACTCTTCAATGAGTAGATTTGAAACTCAAAGAACTGGATTATACAATGTAGACGAGTTAAATAATTTAAGAACTAGATTAAATCAATTAACTCCAACAACAGAAAATCTACGAAGAAATGTAGGGTTATTAAGAGCAGAATTTAATAGTTTAAATACAACTGCTATTGCCAATGGTATAAATACAGTAAATAGAAATGCGATGTCTTTAGGAGAAAGTCTAAAACTTGTAGCATTTAAAATGCTTACGTGGCTTGGGATGGGAAATTTAATTTTTGGAACTATTTCCCAAATAAAATCTGCGGTGGTTTTTATCAAGGATTTAGATTCTGCCATGATAAATTTAAAAAAGGTTACTAACGAGACAGACATGGCCTACAAAGAGTTTGAAAATGATTCTTCTAATTTAGGTAAATCTCTTGCCAGAACAACTATTGAAGTAATAAAAGCCACTACAAATTTTGCAAAAATGGGTTATACATTGAGGGAAGCGAAAGAACTTGCAAAAGAAGCTTTAATTATGCAAAACGTAGGAGATATTGAAAATGTTGATAAAGCAACCCAATATTTAATTTCAACATTAAAGGGTTTTGATTTACAAGTAAGTGAAAGCTCGAAAGTAATCGATATTATGAATGAAGTGTCGAATAAACACAGTATTTCTGTAGATGGGCTAGGAAGTGCATACGAACGTTCTTCTGCGGTCATGGCACAAGCAGGAAATACAATTGAAGAAACAACTGCACTTTTAACTGCAGCAAATGCTGTAGTTCAAAATCCAGAAAAAGTAGGAAATGGATTTAAAACTTTAGCACTTAGGCTTAGGGGTGTAGATGAGGAATCAAAAGATGTATTTCCTAAATTAGAAGCAGATTTAGATGCTGTCGGAGTTCAAATAAGAAATGTTGATGGTGGTTTTAGAAGTACCTATAATATACTCAAGGATTTTTCAAAAGTCTATATGGGTATGGACGACATGAGTAGAAGTAAACTTCTAGAAGATATGGGTGGAAAATACCAAGCAAATGTTCTAGCAGCCACTCTTCAAAACTTTGCCGAAGCAGAAAAAACAATGGGAGACGCATTAACTTCTGTAGGATCTAGTGCAAAGGAAAATGAAGTATACTTAACCTCCGTCGAGGCCAAGGTTAAACAATTTCGCGTCAGTCTTGAAGAGCTATACAAATTATTTTTCTCTTCTGATTTACTCAAAGGTGGAATTGGCGTTCTTGGTGGTTTAGTTAGTTTGCTAAATGGTATTTCTTCAATTTTTGGAGGTATACCAGCATTAGCAGGAGCAAGTACAACTGCGGTATTAGTATTTTCTAGTGCTCTTAGAACATCTGTTTATGAAACAATAAGATTAAAAGTTGAACAATATGGTTTATTGCGATCAATTCCTGTTTTATGGTTAACTGCAACTGGAGGAGTTAGAGGATTTTCTGGAGCATTGGCCTTTTTAAGAGCAGGATTAACTTCAACAAGAATTTCTGTAATTGCATTACAAGCAACTATGACATTGGGATTAAGTTTGGCAATTACAGGCGTAATTACATTAGTTCAAAAATTAGTAGAACATTTAGGTAAATCTAAAGAATCTATGGAAGAACAATCTCAATCTTTCAAAGATATATTGAGTAATTTAAGTAATATTAGTACAGATTATTCTAAAGCAAAAGAATTAGTAGATGCATACGGTAAATTATCTGGTGTAACTGATAAAACAGTTGATCAAAAACAAAAAATTATTGAGATACAACAACAGTTGGCTCAATTATTCCCATCTCTTGTTAGTGGTTATACATTAGAAGGTCAGGCAATTATTAATGTTGATTCAAAATTGAGTAATTTACTTGATAAAAAGAAAGAAGAAATAGATTTAGAAACTAATCGTCTTTCTTCTCAATTTTATCAAAATCAATCAACTTGGATACAGTCAATGGTTGTTTACCAAACAGAATTAAATAATTTAAAAAAAGAACAAAATAATATACAAAGTAATATAGATAATGTAAAAACTAATACTAGTATATCTGAAGATGTTAAAGAATCATATTTAGTAGGTTGGTATGAAAAATTTGATGCAGTTAGTGAAAAAATTTCTACTACACAAGGAAAATTAAATGAAATAAAATCAACCTATGATCAAGGATTAACATCAACAGTTAAGTATGAGTTAGAATCATTAAAATTATCTAATGATGTTATAAATAATTTTTCAGATAATTATTTATCTTTAATCGAAACATTAAAAAACAGTGGTAGTGATCCTTCTGTAGCCTTAAGGGGAATATTTGAATCTATTAAAAAAGATACAGATATTCAAGATGTGTTTAAAAATTGGACTGACGCTCAGAACAAATACAAAGAAGGAACAATTGAAGCTACAGAAGTTGAAAAACTACACAAGAGAGCGATTGATGGTTTAACTGAGTCCCTTAAAAAATCTAATCCTGAATTGAAACCAGAAGTTGTTGATTCGATTGCACAATCATTTATCTTGTTGGGAAATACTGTTCCAAAAGCAACAGAGGGGATAGATTCTGCAACAAAATCTCTCATCACTCTCCAAAAAACTCTCTCCGATTCAGCATCAGCAATATCAGAAATACAATCCGTCATGGATTCTTACAATGAATCAGGATCTTTTAATTTAGATAATATCATCAAACTATCTGCTAAATACCCTCAGCTTCTTGGAATGTTGGGCAACGAAAAAGAAATTAGAAAAGAATTAACAAACATAATCCAACAAGAGCAAGAGAAGTCTGAGCAAGCATATCTACAAATGATAGAAACAGACAAGACTTATTATGAAAACAAAATTCTTTTAAATGAATCTTATAAATCTAGTATGGAAAGTTCAATCCAAAGTCTTGTAGATTCTTATGGTATTAATTATAAAGTAGATTTAGATAACTTCAAATCTCTTGCGGAAGCAAAAATGGAAGTAGAAAGACAGTTACTTAAAACATTATCTGCTAATTGGTCTCAATATTATGACATTGAAAGAAATTCATTAACAACTGATTATACAGAACTGTCGAGAGTAGACCCTGAAGCAGCAAAAAAAGTGCGTGATGCTGTAGTTAAAGCTAGTCAACTTGCTAAAGGATTTGACAATATTGCTTTAAAAAGTTCTGGAGTAGATTTCTCTCAAATTGGCATGTCTGGTTCTAATTCTAAAGACAAAAAAGAAAAAGCATCCCCTACAACCCCACTCTCAGAATTCGTATCAATCGAAGAATCCCTAATTCGTTCATTCTTAACCGAATCCAAAATCACAGAAGAATCCAACAAACTACTCGAAAAGCAACTCCAAATAGCAAAATCTGCAAAAGACTACAATAAAGAACTCACTCTCTCTAAACAATTAATAGAAGGTGAAACCAAACAAATCTCACAACTATCCCAAGCTCGTTCAAAAATGGAAGATGAATTTGCAAAAGTATCATCTGAAGGTGGATATTCAGTAAGAGAAACCTTATCATGGTTCGACAATAAAGGTGAAGACACCCTCGCTTATCAAACGAAATTCAAAAATTCAAGTGTAGAAACTAGAAAAACCATGAATATGACTCATGATGAATTACAAAAATTAGAAAAAGCATATCATGAAACAGGTGTATCTATTGATACACTTACAGACTCACTAGTAGCACTAAAAAATTCTTTAACTCAAATTGAAATTGAGAAATTTGAACAATCAATGACTGATTTGGATAAAAAAATAAATTTATCTAAATCTACAATGGATTTATATGATAAAGTATCTGAAGAATATTCTAAAGAACAAGCAAAGCAAATTACTATATTAAAAGAAAAAGAAGATGCTATTTTTAATGAAATTGTTACTATTGGTCATCTATTAAAAGCTACGGATTTAACCACAGAATCTCAGAAAGCTTTAAATGATGAAATGGAAAATCTTAAACTCACACTTAATCAAAATCAAAAATCTATGCAAGATTACGCTAATGATATAGTTCAAACCTTAAAAGATGCAGCCAAACAACAAGAAGAAATTGATTTAGCAATAATAGAATCACAAAGTAAAGCAGAAGATAGAAGACATCAACAAATTTTAGACAATTTAGATGAAGAACTCAAAACCAAAGAAGATTCTATCAATAAACAGATTTCAGCTATTGACCGCCTTGCAGATGCTGAAAATTATGATAAAAATCTAAACAAATCTCAAACTGATGCACAAGGACTTCAAAATCAGATTAATTATTTATCATTAGATACCTCAAATGAAGGTAAAGCTCGTACTGCAGAATTACAAAAACAATTAGATGAGAAAAATAGTGAAATTGAAGATATGCAAAATACTCATACCACCGATCTTCGAAAACAGAATTTACAAGATGCTTTGGATGCTATAAAAAAAGAATCAGATGCAAAGAAAAAATCCGAGAATGATGCTTATGAAGCAAAAAAACAATCATTAGATGATCAAAAAACTGCGACAGAAACAGCTTTTAATGAATTAATGTTAAATGATGAAATTTGGTCAGCAAAGATTCAAGAAATTCTTGATGGGAATATTGAAGGTATTAAAACAAGTCTTGATACTTTTGCTAATGAATTTACCAATACATTAACTGAAAAAGCAGGAGAAATTGATACAAGTTTTCAAGCAATAATTAATACAATAAAGCAAATAAAATCTGCTGCAAATGAACTTGACGCATTTCCAAATTATGCATCTGGTACAAAATCCCATCCAGGTGGTCTAGCAAAAATATCTGAATTAGGCCCAGAATTAGTAACAACTCCAGATGGGCATTCATTCCTTAGTGGGAATAATGGCCCTGAAATTGTAAATTTACCTAAAGATTCAGAAGTTCTTCCTGCAGATTTAACAAAAAAACTCCTTAAAAATTCTTCCATTCCTTCTTATGCAACTGGAATAGGAAATTTAAGTTCTAATAGTGTCCTTGCAGATATTTTATCAAAAGTAGATATATCTAATCTCCTTAATTCTGTATCAGTGCCATCATTTTCTGTTCCGCAGTTTCAAG
>Ga0209728_1002089_pt1 | contig 10634 bp, 9 predicted proteins | sample RifGroD1_FD_183997 | JGI IMG/M metagenome (GOLD analysis project Ga0209728, IMG submission 183997) | Groundwater microbial communities from Rifle, Colorado, USA - Groundwater D1 (SPAdes) (version 2) | ecosystem: Environmental > Aquatic > Deep subsurface > Groundwater | place: Rifle, Colorado... | reverse complement strand
TATATGTTGCAGCATCAGCAGGTTTATATTTAGCAATAGCATGTAAACATAGGGTTGCAAATAATAATTCAATATTCCTTTTGCATAAAGGGTCTATATCTTTAGGGCAAACCAATATGGGAGAGGCTGAGGACTTAATTTCTTTCTATAAAGATGAGGTTGGTAAATTGTTTGATGATTTAATTATCAGAAGAACTAAAATCACTGCTGAAGAATTAAAGAAAATTAAGCGAAATGAAACTTATTGTTTGGCACAAGAAGCTTTAGATAAATATGGCTTTATTGATGAGATTTTATAATACCAAAATAATAAAGAGGTATACATATGGATTGTAAAGTAATAATTAAACCTTCTATTGCAAGGACTTTATTACATAGGGGTAATTCAATAATTGATATTAAACCAAATAAAGATAAACCATTAGAATCTGTATTCGTGTTTGAGAATACAGAAAAGTTCAGAAATGATTTGACTGCTATAACAAAATAGCAGTCTTTTTATTTGAAAAAATTCGTAAAAGAAGGAGATGTTTTGTTTTGGTAAAAATAAAAGAAAAAATATGTTATATTTATAAAATCAAAAATATTATAGATGAAAAAGTATATATAGGTCAAACATCTAATTTTAAAGTAAGATTACGTAATCATGTGAGCGAATTAAAGAGAAATAAACATGGTAACGAATATTTACAAAATGCAGTAAATAAATTTGGTATTAATAATTTTCTGTTTGAGATATTAGAACAATGCAATGAAAATAACGTTGATTTTAAGGAAAGATATTGGATGGATTTTTATGATAGTTGTAATAGAAATAAAGGATATAACTTAATATACGGGGGTAATTCTAATAAACATCACTCTAAAGAAACAAAAATAAAAATTAGTAAGTCATTAACTGGTTTAAAACGAGGCGATATGTCAGAAGAACAAAAGAAACAAATTAGTATTACAAAAACTGGTGTCCCCCTTTCTGAAGAAACTAAAGCAAAATTACGCATTGCTAGTAAACTTCACACTACTCTCTCAGAAGAGCATAAAAATAAAATTAGTAAATCTCATGAAAAGTTAACAGAAATACAAGTAGAAGAAATTAGAGAAAAATATGCGTCAGGAAAATATACTCAAAGAAAACTAGGAGAAGAATATGGTGTATCTGGTCCAACAATTGGCAACGTAATTAGATTTAAAAGTTATAAGTACCTAGATAGTAAAAATAAAATAAATGGAGATGTTTAGAATTGAAATTAACCGTTGTACATTACTTTTCAGACAATACATTTACACATTTAGCCTCCGAATATTTTATTGATGGTGAAATGGTTTCTCTTTCTGATTATGCTAATTTCATGAAAGATTTATACGATGAAACAACTTGTGAAACTGATGAATCTGATAGCCAATGTGCTTGTAGTTTAGATGGGAATTGCGAGAAATGTGATTGTTCTGAGTGTGATGGTTGTGACAATATAGAATGTTGTAATGAAAATATAGAGTATATGGATTGTGAGGATAAAGAATTGGAAAATGAATGTGAGTGTCCCATCTGCACAGGCAAAGAAGAGGCGATGGGGTTATGTTGCTATTGTGAAGAGTGCTTGGAAAATTATATGAAGGAATCAATTGAAGAATGTTTAGAAGTTATTTTTGAGGATTCTTGTCCAGAATGTAAGATTGACAGCGTTTTAAAATTAGCATATAAATGTTTGGAGTTAGGGAAACAGAGTACTAGGCAAGATGTAATGGAATTTTTAGAGAAATAAAAATATAGTTAGATTTTAATAGGATATTTATAGGTTTAATATTATTAAAATAATATAATAAAGTTTTGTGGATAAGTCAAGGACTCAGGCAATAAATGTCTGAGTTTTTTGTTGTCTTCAAAAATATTGTTTGACTTGAAGACAGGTATTTTAGGGCTTGATCACCCTATCTCCACACCCTGTCTTCTATTTATTTTTAGTGGTAATTAGTGTGGAGAGATAAAAATGTGTGGAAAGAAGGAATTAGAAATGTTAGTAGAAAATCAAGAAGTAAAAATGAAAGTTTGTAGCAAATGCGGAGAATTAAAATTAGCAACCCAAGAATATTTTCATAAACATAAAAACTGCAAAGATGGTTTAAATCCAGTTTGTAAAGATTGTAGAAGTAAAATTGCTGCAAACAGAATTAGGAGAAGAATAGAAAACATTTCAGAAGGATTTAAGCAATGCTTGGATTGTGGTAATGTTTTAGAAATTAACAATGATATTTTTAATAAAACCAATAATTCTACGGATGGATATTATAATATTTGTAAAACATGTCAGATTGCTCGTAGAAGAAATAGCGCAGAAGAAGGATTTAAAAAATGCATACATTGCAATAATATTTATCCTTTGACAAGAGATTATTTTCAACCAGAAAAACGATGTATTGATGGGTATAGGAATGTATGTTGGAAGTGCGCAGGAAGAGATTTCTTTCCAGATTGTGCAAATGAATCTTGGACCGAAAATGATATATTAATTGTTAAGAATAATTATGATAAACTTAATATAAAAGATATTATTCCTTTATTATTTGTTGAAAGAGCAGAAAAAGCTATAATGCATGTAGCACAAAAATTAGGTATAAGAAAAATAGAAAATCATATTGACAATTATAATGATATTAAATATAAATTTATTGATAATATATTACATAAATATTGTAAATCGTGTGGCAGGTATCTACCATTAACTTACGATTATTTTCCAAAAGATATATCTTGTACAGATCAATTCAGAAATGTCTGCCGTGAATGTAAAGGCGAGAATTTTAGAGTCGATTCAAATGTTCACATATGGAATGGTCAAGAAATAAATATATTAGAAAATTACTATTCACATATGACAAATAATGAACTTTATAAAAAATATCTTCCCAATATTAGTATTGATAGGATTATAAGAAAAGCAAATAGTTTAGGGCTATACAAAACAGAACAAACAATACAAAAGTGTGCTCAAGAAGTAGGAGATTTTCATGCTAAAAGATTGTTGGGGTTGAATAAATGGGTTAATGATGATAATCCTCAATATAATAGTCAAAGATTTGGTGAATTAAATCCGAATTATAAAGGTGGCATTAGTGCTTTATCACAAGAGTTAAGAAGAAATATCAAACAGTGGAAAATAGATAGTATGGAAAATTCAAATTATAAATGCCTATTTTCAGGTGGAAGATTTGATGATATTCACCATTTATATAGTTTTGACAATATAGTTAAAGATACTTTAAAAGAAATCGAACTACCACTATACGAGAATATATCTTGGTATACTCAAGATGAATTACATCAATTAATAAATAAATGCTTAGAAATACATTATCGCTACCCTCTGGGGATATGTTTACAGGAAAAATATCATCTGAAATTTCATGCAGAGTTCGGTTTTGGTGGTAATACAGTAGAACAATTTGAGGAATTTATTAATAATTATTATAGTGGTAAATATAAAGATTTGGAAGAGGTTGGATAAATGCCAACCACTCTAATTCAAGGAGAATTTAATATGGCAAAAAACCAAAAGAAAACAAATGTTAAAATAAAACGCAACGAAATAACATGTAGTAAATGTGGATTAATCAAAACAGCTAATATTAGCAATTATTTTAAAACAGCTAGTCCATTATATCAAGAATTTTTCCCAACATGTAAAGATTGTATTTACGAATTATATAATTCTTATATTAAATCTGGGTCGAATTCTAGAGATGCAATAATTAAGATTTGCGAACTATTAGATAGACCATACATTGATGATGTATTTTACAATACTTATGAAAAAGAAAAAGATAATCCTAATATTTTAGGAATTTATCTTAAAGATGTATCTATGCCTCAATACAAGAAACAGGGTTTATTAAGATATGGAGATAGTATTTTTGCAAGAAATTCAATGAACTCAGCTCAAGAAATATTTGAAGATAAAACTAGAACATACGATGAAGAATGGAATGGTAGGTATACAAAATCAGATATTGACTATCTAAATAAATATTATCAAGGCTTGAATAATGACTTTAAAATAATTACAACAAATCATAAGGATTATGCTAAAAAGATTGCTCAAGCGAGTTTGGCTGTAAATAAGGCGTATCAAGATATGTTGGATGGTGTTTCAGGGGCAGATAAAAGGTATAAGGATTTACAATCTACATTTGATACTTTGTCAAAGTCTGCACAATTCAGCGAAAGTCAAAGAGGAGCTAATGATGTATCACTAGGATGTTTTGGGGTTTTATTTGATAAGGTAGAAAATAAAAAATGGATACCAATACATACACCCGTAGAAAAGGATGATTATGACAAATTAATAGATTACTTTGCATCAATAAATAAATCAATTAAATAAGAAATGTGGTTTTGATAATGACATCATATAAAAATTTTAGTAAAAGGAGTAGAAAAGAAAAAGAAGGTTCTTTTGATAATTTCGATAGTCCTTTTAGTCATGATCCTAAGAACGAAGAATCAATAGATATAGATGCTTGGGTGGAGTTTATATCATATTATAGATACCATGTAGATGAGTTCGCCACTGATGTCTTGGAGCTAAGACTCTACCCTTTCCAAAAATTAATATTAAGGTCTATGGCTAGATATCAAACATCAATGTTCATTGCTTGTCGTGGTTTAGGAAAATCATATTTAACAGCAGTTTTCTTTATTTGTATGGCAATTCTTTATCCGAACATTAAATTGGGTATCGCCAGTGGACAAGGACAACAGGCGAGAAATGTAATAATACAAAAAATTAAAGGCGAATTAATCAAAAATGAAAATATTGCAAGAGAAGTAACTTTCCCGATAAAAACTGGTTCAGATGATTGTGTTGTTGTTTTTAAGAATGGATCTGAGATCCGTGCTATATCTTTAGCTCAAAACAGAGGCGGTGAAGGGGCAAGAAGTTGGAGATTTAATGCAATTTTGGTTGATGAGGCACGTCTAGTTAAAGATAGTATTACAGAAGAAATTTTAATCCCAATGACTAAAACTAAACGACAAGCTGCTATACGTCATAACAAACCAGAAAAAGGCAAGGTTATATTTATATCTTCTGCTTATTTAAAAACAAGTGATTTATATAAAAGATTTAGATACCACTACGATGAAATGATTGCAGGTTCAAAGGACTACTATGTATGTACTCTCCCTTATCAAGTTGGAGTTCAAGCAGGAATGTTTGAAGAGGAAGATATTTTAAAAGAGCTTAGTAAACCAACAATGACACAGGATAAATTTGACTATGAATATAATGCTATATTTGTTGGTTCAAGTGGAGAAAGTTATTATCCTTATGAAATTACAGAACCTTGTAGAGTGTTGGAAAAATGTGAGTTGGAACAACCTAAAAAGTCTAATTCAGAATATATTATAGTTCATGACGTAGCATTAAGTTCAAGGAATAATTCCGATAACGCTTGCACGCATGTAATTAAGTTGAAAGCAAAAGTAAATGGGACATACACTAAAGAAGTAGTATACACAAAAACACATAATGGGACAACATTGCCAGATCAAATGCAATATTTACGAGAATTATTACATATAAAATTTCCAAATACAATTAAGTTGGTAATTGATGTGAGAGGGAACGGTGAACCTCTTCCATCATTGTTTTACGAAACGTGGGAATATGTAGATGAAAAATCAAAACAAGTAATTGAGTTCCCCCCATTGGTTTTAGATAATGATGAAAAAGCTAAAAATATTAAAGGGGCTATACCTTTAATTAGAGGGATTGCAGCGACAAACATTTTAAACAATACAATGTATACATATATGAAAGCTTGTTTTGAAAACAATTCAATAAGATTGATGTTGCCATCTGAAGAAGTTGATGTATTATACAAAACTAATGAAATTAATGTTGACCAATATGAAAAATTTATACAAACTGATTTATTAATTCAGGAATTGAGTAACATTAAACAAGATACAAATGATAATAATAATATAACTTATGACAGGATTGTTAAAACACATAAACGTGATAGGGCAACCAGTTTAGCTTATGGATTATTAATAGTAAACGAAATGGAAGAAGCAAATAGGAAAAAAGTAAAAAATGTTGTTGAAATTGATGTTAAGAAAATGTTTAATTTCCGCAAACCCCAAATCCGCAAAAGATAGGTGGTGAAAAACTATTGACTGAACAAAATCAACAAAATGGACAAATAAATAATGATTTTAATAACACAAATTCTAATAACACAAATATAACAACAGAAACAATTGCTACTAATATTCCATTATCTAAAGATGATTTGCAGTTTCAGAAATTGATGCAATTTGCTAATCTTGCAAAATATATTAAAAGAGACTTAAACTCTACTCAGCAAGTTGAATCAGTTTTTCATAAAAATTTTAAGAAATCGGATGTATTGGTATGGTTGGGAAATCCACGTAGAAATGAAAAAAAACTACGCGATTTGTCAAGATTTCTCTATGATAGTTCAGCTCATTATAAAAGGCTTTGTCAATACTTTTCAACAATGCTTACTTTTGATTATGTAGTCGAAGCATACAATCAACAAGAATTTAAAAAAGATAAGAAATTTATTGAAGATGTTCAAAAGAAATATATTAATACAGTCAACTTTATAGAAGTTATGAATATTAAGCATGAATTTTCTAAATTAATTTCAAGAATTTTTATTGATGATATTGTTTATGGGTATGAATATAATCTTAAAAATTCTTACTTCTTTGATATATTGAACCCAGATTACTGTGCAATTAGTAGTATCGAGGATGGTGTACTTAATTACTCATACAATTTTCACTTTTTTGACCTATATCCTAAAGAATTAGAAAGATATGCTGATGAATTTAAAGTAAAATATAATATTTACAAGTCTGATAAAAAAAATAAAAAATGGCAAGAGCTTGATTCTAGTAAGACTATATGTATAAAAGCAAATCAAACTGTTGATTATCCTATACCACCCTTCTCTGCTGTGTTTGAAGATATTTATGCATTAGAATCTTATAAGGAAATTCAATTATCTAAGACAGAGTTAGAGAATTATCTACTCCTTGTAGCTAAGATACCTTATTTGAAAGAGGCAGGAGTTAGTAATAATTTCTCCTTAAGTTTAGATAAAGCCGTAGAATATTTTAATCTTATGTCTGAAAGTCTTCCAGACCAAATCGGTAGTATTTTGTCGCCATTTGACGAAATATCTGCAATAAAACTAAATAAATCTGATAAAGATTTAAACGGAGTGGCATTAGCAGAGGATTCAATTTACAATTCAGCAGGAGTACCAAAATTGATTTTCAATTCCGATAAAGCGTCAGGTGCAGCACTAAATAAATCAATTTTAAATGATGAATGTGTAATGTTTGATATACTTCGCCAATTTGAACGATGGTTGAATCGTAAGCTTAAAGGAGAAACAAAGAAAATAGATTTCAAAGTTTCGTTCTTAGATATAACAAAATATAACAAAGAAGATTTAGTTACATCATATAAAGATGCTAGTTCTTTAGGTTTGCCAGTTAAATTAAGATACTGTGCTTCATTGGGATTAAGTCCTTCTGATGTATTGAATTCAATGTTTGTTGAAAATGATGTTCTTTCTATTGTTGATAATTTCGTGCCTCTGTCAAATTCATATACGCAAACTGGTAATGACAAAGGTGGGAATCCCGGTAAAGGTGATAATTTAGAAGATTCAACTGAAGCAGGAGATTTGCTTGATGCAAATAACCCAGATAATAGAACATAATTTACTATATTTAAATCTATTTAAAGGAGGTGAGATAAGAAATTGGAATATAAAATTAACACATCACTACCAATTCAATTTGAGAAAATAGATAATCCTCCATATCTAAATGATTCAAGATTCCAAGCAGTGAGATGCTATGTAGCCCATGAGAAAGATAATTATAATGGATCTTGGTTTGACACTTCTGTATTAGAAAATATGGGAAAACATATGGCAGGAGTTCCTATTGTTGGTTACATATCTATTGATAATACAAATACATCTGATTTCAATGGACACGAAGAAAGACTAATTATTCAAGATGGTGAAATGTCCTTTGAATATTTAGGTAGGGCATATGGGTGTATTATCTCAAACGATGATGTAGAAATAGTTCAAAGAATGCACGAATCTGGTGAAATGAGGGATTATTTAGCCGTAACAGGTATTCTTTGGAAAATGTTTGCTGAATCTATTGAGATTTTCGATAGAGACACATCCAAACCACACTCGATGGAATTACAGGAAGATAGTATTAAAGGCAAATTTGAAAAAGATGGCTACTATCATTTTACAGAGGCAAAAGTAAGAGCCTTATGTGTTTTAGGTGATGGGGTTCTTCCTGCTATGTCAAATTCACTTATAGAAAAGTTTTCAACAGTTAATTATGAAAATAGTATTCAAGAAATGCTTACAGAAATTAACGAATCAATTAAAAACTTTTCTAAAACAAAATCAAATATAGATTACTATTACATCGAAGAGGAACAAGCAAAGTTATTAGTTTCAAAAGCAAACAATATTTTTAATAAATTAGGGTTTGAATGTATTGAGTGGATAGTTGATGGGAAAGAACAAGATATTATAGGAGTAGTAAATAAAACTCTTAATAATGAAGCGACATCTAATTGGGGATTTGACATTTATGACAAAGATACAATAACAATACATACTAATGATTTAGATAAATTAGATATATCAACGTTAAGTATTAGTTCTGTAGATTTACTTTTAAATTCTAAAAAATCTACAGTTCAAAATTTCTCTTTAGAATTAAAATTGGATAATACCAATTTTGATATAAATAATCAAGAAGGAGGTAAAGATTTAGTGGATGAAAAACTAGAACTACTGCAAAAATACAATCTAACTTTAGAACAGTTGAATTTTAGTATTGAAGAAATTGAACTTGATGAGTTAGAAAGTAAGTTAAAAGAATTTACTGTTGAAACAAACAAACCTGAAATTACATTCTCAGCAACATATCGTCAGAGACGAGAAGCTTTAAACAATGCTTTAGATCCAAAAATTGAGAAAGATGTGGATGGTAAAATAACATATGAGGAGTATTTATGGGTAAATGATTTTGACGATACTCATGTTTTTGTAGAAAAAACAATTTGGACACCAGATTATGAAAATAAATATGGTAGATATACTTATACATTCGATGAAGCAACCTTGACTGCAACAATTACTTCTGAATTTGAGGAAATGGTATTAGTTTGGTTGACATTAGAAGAAAATCAAAAACTTCAAGACGAAAGAACAAGTATAGAAGCTAATTTTGAGAAGTTAAAGGGTGAATTTGAAGAATATAAAAATAATTATTCAACTCTAAATGAAGAAGTTGAAGTTCTTAAAGAATTTCAATTAACCACTCTCTCAACCCAACGTACTCAAGCAGAAGAAATTCTATTCTCACAAACAGATGCTCAATTGCAAGACAATGAAGAGTATCAAATATTAAAACAAAATGCATCTCAATTCTCTTTAGAGCAACTTGAAAAAGAAGTTGCTTTTATTATAGTTAAATCTGGGACAAATGTTAAGTTTTCAAGTCATAAAGGGAGCAAGAAACAAAATCAAACAGTAAAATTACCATTTGGTTCCAATCACAATGATGAGAATGATAATAAAGTTTATGGTGATTTGTTTGAAAAGTATTTACCAAAAAGAGATTAATTAAACAATCAAGAAATAAAAACAAACTAAAATAATAATATCAAACTCCTAGAAATTTAGTATAAGGATTTTGATAATATAGAAACCATTTTAATAAAAGAATTATTTAATTAAAAATTAAGGAGGAATTTAATAATGGCACTTAAAGGCGTAGTAAGAACAGATAATGTTAAAAGCACTGTAACTGGGGGTATTCGTTCAGCGAAATTTTATGTATCCACCACTCCAACGGCAATCGAAAATGGTAATCTTGTACAGGTGGATGTGTTACTAGATGCGTCTGCAAATCGTGAGGTTTTTAAGGCAATTAAACCTGCCAACGCAACTGATAAAAATATAGGGATCGTTGCAACGCCTGAATTAATCTATGCAGAAGATAAACATTATTCTTTAGCAGATTACGAGAATGTAGCAGGACAAGTAATTACAGTTTTAATGTTAGAAAAAGGAGATATTTTATCAATTTCTGATGAATGTATTACTCCAATTAATGATGATGATGATATTCCTGCTGCCGGATCATTTGTAACATTAACGGCAGGTGGAACTAAATGGACTGAGGTAGCATCGATTACTACTGAAACGTTTTATGGTAAAATTATTGCCCGTGAACTTTATAAGAAAGACACATATTTGAATGTGATCGAAATTCTTTCTATTAACTAATAAACAATATCATATCACAGATAAATAATAATATCCCATAACAAATAAATAAAATATATTAAAAAGGAGTTGTATAATAATAATGGAAAATAAAAATGAACTGGTGAAATTGGCCACTGATGTTTACAAAAATAGATTACAAACAAATTTCTCTAAAGGAGATTCTTTAGAAGTTTTACGTCAAGCATTTATTGACTTGAACGGTGGTTCCACTAAATTGGATTTTAAAGCACTTCGTAGAAATGGTGCTCAAATGTTCG
>Ga0209728_1002084_pt1 | contig 10656 bp, 7 predicted proteins | sample RifGroD1_FD_183997 | JGI IMG/M metagenome (GOLD analysis project Ga0209728, IMG submission 183997) | Groundwater microbial communities from Rifle, Colorado, USA - Groundwater D1 (SPAdes) (version 2) | ecosystem: Environmental > Aquatic > Deep subsurface > Groundwater | place: Rifle, Colorado... | reverse complement strand
TCATCCAGTCACTATGAGATGTAATATTGCCTAGTTCATCTCTAATAAATGGATAGAGGAAATAACTATAATCTTCAAGATGCGGTGCGTTTATTGGATTAACCCTTTGAATTGATAATCCATCTTTGCCGTATGCACTTAATCTAGTACAAAAATCTTGATCATCTTCACTTTGAATAATTGTACGTAAGTAATTCTTATCAGTAATTCTAAATCCATCATTTATTCCAAATTTGTCAGTTTCATAAAAATTTATTATTCTATTTTCTGTATCAAATTTAGCAAGAATTTTAAATTTATCAGATATTTGATTGTTTATAAATTCTAATTTTGTTCCTGTAATACTTTCAAACGTTCTGTATGTATCATCAATTGATGTTGGAAATATTCCTAAAGTCCACAATGTCCCTTTTAATATTCCATCTGTAGCAACAGTGGTAGTTGTGGAAATACCATCGACTATAGTAGTAGTGTCCCTTGTAAATCCATTCATTATTTCAGATAATTTGACAGCACTAACATTATAATTGTGTAATCTTTTGTTATTCAATTCATTTTCTAAAGAAACGCAATTAATCTCAAAATAGTCAGAATCATCATCTGCTGATGGAATTGGACTAGTAATTACAAACCATTGAATATAATCACTTAGAACTAATTTTATTAAATACCTGTTTCTTATTAAATCTACATGAGGATTACGTTCTATTTTGTGTTCAATATCAACATCAATCTGGCAAGGAATAGAAAATATAAGTTCGTCAAGAGCAGATAAATTTATATCTAATGTCGTATTGTACGCCTCTGGTAAATTACAAATTGTTGTTTTGTTTGGTTTACATAAAGACAATTTTGCTTTTTGTATTTCTTTTGATAAATCTATATCTGTAAACATTTATTTATTTCCCCTTTATATAATAATTTAGAGAAGTTTAAAGAAGTTTGAATTGATATTTAAATTGAAGTTTCATATTTCCAAAACATTGTATTTGGTTAATTCCTCTTATAAAATCTAAAAATACTCCATTATGATTATCGTATCTGTAAGTATTTGGAATTGATGTTTGGATATTTCCATATTCATTATTAATTAGAATATCTTCATTGTTTAGAAGAGATGTTATTTTTAGTTCTTTCCCTCCATCTGAAAGATTTACTATCGAAATATCTCCATCTCCTATTTTTTGAAATGATATAATAGGCTTACATGAGAAATCACCATTATTTATAAATTCAATGATTGTTCCAGTTGAAGGGTTTGATGATAGGTCGTAGACTGAAGATAAGAATATGGGAGAATAGTTATAAGCATCTATATTACGAAATTGGATGTTTATGTACCCCTGACGAAGAGAGTTATGTACTAATTCAGGATTAGCATTAGCTATTGTATAATATCTTTTATTTGGATTATCAGAAAAATACATTTCTTTGTAATATGATTGGCAAAGCCATCTTGTAGTTTCTTTGAGTTTTTCATCATCCCATGGTTCTAAAAATGCAAATTGAAGATTAAGTATTAATGGTTTTCTAGTTAATCCTTGGAAAAATGGACGGTCATTATATCGAGTTGAAGATTCTCTTATTTCTATTTCTGCTACAAGTGATTCTGTGCTTAGTCCTGATTTTCCTACTGAACAGTTGATTAATCCCATGTCTTTAGAGTTTTTCGAATCATACATGAAATAAAGCGATTCTACTATTGACACTAATTATTTCCTCCTTTCACTTTCCAGTCATCCAATACTATTGAAGTAAATTTTTGTTCCGTATTTATTAGTTTATTCAAAGAAATTTTCAGTTGTTCTAAAGATGGTAATTTATGACCACTTCTTATTCTTAGGATCTTCCATCCTTGAGATTTAAGAAATTCATCTCTCTTTCTGTCGTTTTTAAGATTATGCCAATACCATCCATCGTATTCAATATTTATTTTTATATCATTAATCCTTAATACAATATCTAATATGCATCTAGAAAATGCTTCGTTGAGTTTAACTTCGAATTTATTGCTAAGTAACATATTATAAATTTCGGTTTGTTGCTTAGACGTATTAGTTTTTTATTTAAAGATAAAGTTATTGCTCTTTTTTTCTGGAACTCCTAAAATACTACCACAAAAATCAACTCCGTATCTTTCTTGCATTGTTATTCTTCTTTTTTCTATTATTTCTTTGTTCTGAAGATGTTTTTCGCAACCATATTTTTCTAGGTTTGTGGCAATTATTTTTTTATTTACCCAATCTATTTGATTAGGACTTGTTACTCCATAAAATTTAATAAGACTTTCTGAAACTTTTAAAGACCTGCAAGTACCACAACAATCCTTTTTAATTTTAGAATTTTTAAGTTTATCATTATAAATCTTATATGATCTTGGGAATATTAAACCACAATAATCACATTTATATTCAATAGTAATGTGACTTCCCTTAGATAAGTGCTCTATTTTTATTGGTATTTCGTCTCCTATCTTAGTGAATGTATATCCGTAATTTACTAATTTGTTTTTATTAACGGGATGCCACTTGGTAATAACTTCTTTAGTAATTAAAATATTTTTCAACCTCCTCAAATTAATTGATCCTCAAAATTACATAGCAAAAAGAGCAGAAGTGCTTGAGGAACACTTTTCATTGGTTCATGACTTCCAATATATCTGCTCTAAAATTTTCTTATTTAAATATGTAATAAAAAGTAGAGAGAATTGTTTATAGTGATTATCTCTACTTTGATTATTATTTTTTAAGTATCTTAGAAATATCTTTAAATACAAATTCTGCTGCTTGATGTAACTCTTTCTTTGATAACCCATCTTTACCAGCAGTAACATTAAATGTAATAGTTGGGTTAGAAGTTATACTAGTTGCAATAGTATTTGCCAATTGTGGCATTTTAAATGGTTGTAATGATATATTTGGTAAAACAGATGGTAAATTCTTAATCAAATCCATTAGTGAACCATTACCATTGATTCCTGTACCATTGGAATAAGATGGAATATTTAGGAGTTTAGCTTTACTGATTAATTGTTCTGTTAGGTTATTAGGGAGAACTTCTGTACCTTTTTCTAGATTCATGATTTCTGGGCCATTATTTCCACTTAGAAATGGTCTACCATTTGGAGGAGATATTAATTCTCTTCCTTTTTCTGATGTTATGGCGAGTCCATCTTTAGGATGATAATTTGTTCCTGATGCATAGTTAGGAAATGCATCAAGTTCATTTGCAGCAGATTTTATCTGTTTTATCGTATTAATTATTGCTTGAAAACTTGTATCAATTTTTCCAGCTTGAGTTGTTAATGTAGTAGTAAATTCATCAGCAAAAATATTAAGACTTTCTTTAATTCCCATAATATTCCCATCAAGAATTTCTTGAACCTTTGCTGACCAAATTTCATCCTTTAACATTAATTCATTAAATGCTGTTTCAATATCAGTTTTTTGGTCTTCTAATGATTGCTTTTTTGCTTCATATGCTTCATTTTCTGATTGTTTTTTTGCTTCTAATTCTTTTTTAATAGCATCTAAAGCATCTTGTAAGTTTTGCTTACGAAGATCAATTGTATGAGCATTCTGCATATCTTCAATATCAGAATTTTTCTCTGCTAATTGAGCTTGTAATTCTGCTAATTTTGCTTTTCCTTCATAAGATGTATCATTTTTGAAAATATTTATTTGATCTTGAATAGTTTGCGCATCAGTTTGAGCAGAATTTAAATCCTTTGTATAATTTTCAGCATTTGCAAGACGATCAATAGCATCGATTTGTTTGTTTATTGAATCTTCTCTGGCTTTTTCTTCGATGTCAATATCATCTAAAACTTGCTGATGTCTTCTATCTTCGGATCTCATTTCCACATCTATTACTGCTAAATCAATTGTTTTTCGTATTTTTGCCGCATCTTTTAAAGTTTGAACTATATCATTAGCATAATCTTGCAATGATTTTTGATTCTGATTAAGAGTGAGTTTTAGATTTGCCATTTCCTCATTTAAGGCTTTTTGAGATTCTGTAGTTAAATCTGTTGCTTTTAATAAATGACCAATAGTAACAATTTCATTAAAAATTGCATCTTCTTTTTCTTTTAATATAGTAATTTGCTTTGCTTGTTCTTTAGAATATTCTTCAGATGATTTGTCATATAAATCCATTGAAGATTTAGATAAATTAATTTTTTTATCTAAATCGGTCATTGATTGTTCAAATTTCTCAATTTCAATTTGGATTAGAGAATTTTTTAGAGCTTTGGACGCTTCCGCATTTTCATCCGTTAATTTTTTATTATCCATCCAAGCATTGCGAAGTAATTGGAGCGATTTAAATGTTTCATCCATTATTTTCCTAGTATCTTCTGACGCTCTATTTTTCTCTTCTATGAAAGATGCAGATTCTTGATTATCTGAACCAGTGAACCATCTATCACTGACATTACCAAATTGAGATGATGATGAAGATATAGCGGAATCTTTGAGTTGATTTATTTTTGAACGAGCTGTTTGGAGTAGGGATAATTCTTGAGCTTGGGATGTGATTAGGGAATTAGTAAGTTCAAGTGTTTTTGCGTAGTCCTTTTGGGATTGTGCTTGGGTTAAGTCTTTTTGGATTGATTCTGATTTAGCTTTTTGGAGGAGGTGTTCTTGTTCTATTTGGTTAATTAAGGCTTGTGTTGTGGATTCTATGGAGAGTTCTTTTTCTTTTTTGTCTTTAGATGAACCAGATTCTTTTTTATCATCTCCAATACCTGCAACAGAAGCAGGTTTCCAATTTAATACATCATTCATTTTGCTAATAGCATCTGCTAATGAATTAGCCTCTTTTTTCGTTTCTCCAAAATTATACTGTGCCATACCTAAATCTTCAGATAATCTCCAATTACCAGTGCTACCTGCGTTATTAGAGCGCGATGCCCATAAACTATTTAACATATCAATTTCTGCTTGATACATAGCCATATTTTTAACTGCTGTTTCATAGGCACTCTGAGTAGATTTTGCGTTTTCTATTAATTGTGTTCTAGACTGACCTAATGATTTTTCTGCAAGCTCGACTCTCTTTTTAGATTCTTCTTCTAATAGAGCGATAGTTATTTTACCATTCTTAAATTCTTCTGGAAACATTGCTAAAAGCATATTCTTAACTTCTGAATATCGTTTGGTTTGTTGCTCATTTTTCTCTGTAATAGAAGATAGTTCTTTATATTCATTAACTAAATCATTTGTATTGTTAGCAACGTCTAAACTTGTTTGAGATAACTTAATTTGTTGAGCTTGATACTCTGTAGAATTTTTCTTTGCCTTTTCTGTAGAATCAGCGAGTTCTCTCTGTTTTTTTGTAATTTCAGAAAGTAATTTATCATAAGTTTTGAATGCTCCAATATCAATACGGAGATTTGCTGCAAGATCAATAACTTCATCAGGAATATTTTTCTTCTGCAATGATACTTGCATAGTTCTAGGATCGACTGTTTTTATTATTTTTTTTGATTCTGCATCTTTTGATTTAAGTATTGCTTCAGTCAATTCATCATATCGTTTAATCTGAGCTTCAATATCATTAATATTTTGAAGAGTTGGAGCACCGACTTTATTTATTGATTCAGCTAAAGCATTGAAATTTTTTGTTGAATCATTCAATGTTTTATTTAATTTTTCTTGTTCTTCTCTTACTTGTTTTGTGTGTCCAAAATATGAAACAATACCAACTATTATAGCTAAAATTGCTGTTCCAGCTATTATCCACGGATTTGTAAGCGTTGCCAATGTAAAAGCTTTCAATGCTACTGTAGCTGCTTTAAGTGCTGGAATCAAACTTAAAGTTTTTATAAGCAATCCACCCATTGTTACTACAAGAGCAGTAATTGCAACTGTGCCGAATGCACCCATATTAGATAATTCTGTTAGTCCATTAATAAGTAAAGTTGTTCCTGATAAAACTCCGTACATTACAGATTTTAATCCGCTTTCTCCTAATACATATGAAAGTTCTTGACCTGCTGACTTAACTTTATTAATTTGACTTTCTAAACTGCCTAAATGCTTTCTATTTTCCTCAAGAGCCGAGAATAAAGACCTCTGTGATGTTGTCGTGGCATCTGTAACTATTTGCCAATTATCCATGAGGGCCAAAAAGCGTGTTAAATGATAACGACTCCCAATTGTAAGACCTATTTGCTGTTTCTGTTCACTGGAAAGCGTCTTGAATTTGACCGCCAATTCTCCCCAGATTTGATTGACATCTCTTACGTTTCCTGAAATATCTTTTATTGCAATTCCTACTCCAGCTAATGCTTTCTCGGAATCTGTCGAAAATGTTCGAGAAATCGTAGTTTTTAGCGAATTTCCAATGACATTTCCACTCTCTTTTGTGGCGGTTTGGATTGCCGTGGTGTAACCAATAACATCATCGAGTGTTGCACCATAAATCTGCGCCGATTCACCAGCTTTCGCCAAACTTTGCGCTAGTCCCTGACTTGTAACTGCAAAATTATTGTCAACTTCATTGATTTTATTTACTATTGATACGCTGTCCTCGGCTACGACATTAAACTGTGCCATAGTTGCCGTTAAATACTGAGCCATTTCAGCAGTTTTAAGACCTGTCACGTTCGCTCCTAAAAGTGCCGTATTTGCCATATCGGTTGCTTGAGCTGCCTCAAAACCTTGTTTTCCAAACTCAATAACTGCATTTTGTGTCTCAGTTATTGTTCTGCCATATGCATTTGCTGATTTAGAAAGGTTATCCATCAATACACCATAGTCAGTATCGGAAGACATAACCTTAGACATTTCTACTAAACGAGTATTAATTTCAATGATTGCTGTTGGAATTTGTTGGAGAATATTGAGAAACGAATACATTGTGCCCATCACGACCGACCAAACCATAGCCTTGGTAGCTGCGGTACTCATGGCTTCTCCAAGCCCCCATGATCTAGTCATTCCATCTCTAAGAGCTTCATTGAATTGATACATTTGACCTGTTGCTCTATCAATATAAACCCCTAAGTTTAGATGTTGACTTCCATTTCTTAATTGTTGTGTAACACGTATATATTGCTCTGTTTGTTGAATATTAGAAGCAATTAATCTATGACCTTCTAATAAAGAAGTATTATAATATTGCTGTGCTTGAGTAGCATTCGTAATTGCTGGATTTAGACGAGTAAATTGATCATATTGAGTAAAATTAAAACCATGAGAATCATTTTGTCCTTGTCTTATGGTTTCATAGAATCTCTTTATTCTGTTTTCAAGATTTTGCAATTGTGTTAATTGCTCTGGTCTTATATTTATTCCTAATTCATTTTTCCCTTGAAATTGTTTGATAATGTTCTTATATCGTTCTAACTGACTTTCTAATACTCTAGAACTTTCTGGAGAAAGCCCATTTACTTTAACACCCAAACCCAATGCAGATTGCATTCTAGTATTTAGTAAATTAGCTTGTTGCTGTATTGATTTTTCTGTTTGATTAAATAATCCTGCGTATAATTGTTGTTGCCTTTTAGTAGTTTTTTCGGTATTTTCTATCTGTTTTTGTGCTAATTTTTCTTCTTCTAGTCTCTTATTTTCAAAAGCTTTATGCCAAATTTGTTCATAATTATGTCCATTAACAGAATTCATTCTAATTTGCTGTTGAGAAACAGTTTCATTACTACCTAAAATTGCTTGTTCTATTCTTTTTTGTGTTTCTGTAGTAGTATTAAGTCTTTTAGTTTCTTCCTCAACAATCAATTTTCTAGCCATGTCACTTGCATTTTGTTGAGCTTTAATTCTATCTAAATTTTCTTTTTCAATATTTTTATTAATAGATGTATTTTTTGCCAAATCAGATTTATTAGCATCTGTTTTTACTCTTATTTCTGATTTTTCACGTAAATTTGCCATCGAATTAGCAAGTTTATCTACTTCATCTCTTTGTTTTTTGTAATTAGTTGTATCCTCTACTATTCGATGTGTTTCATTACCTTCGCTAAAAGTTTTAGTAACTTTATGTAATTTACCAAGTGCGTCTTCCATTTCTTTTATTTCTTTTGTTTGAGTTAATTTTCCTCCACTAAAGAAATTAATTTTAGATTCTTTATTAAGATTATTGACAGTATTACTTAAATCTTTAAACGAAGAATTAAGATTGTTAGTTTGCGATATAGCAGGAGAAATAAATTTGCTTATTTGATCTAAACCTTTTATAGATTCTGCATCAAATGAAATATGCAATTTCTTCGTACTAACATATTCTTGTAATTTTGTTATCGCTTTGTCTATATTTCTTTGGCTATCTGTATAATTAACTTGTATAATTAATCCTAAATTATCAGCCAATTAATTTCACCTCACCTCTCTTTTGGTAAATAAAACTTGATTTAATATCCTAAAAAAATGTATAATATTAATACAATGGTAAAAAGGAGTGTTAACAATAATGGAAATATTATTTATGATTAGTTCAATTTTATTCTTTTATTGGTTATTCCTCATATATAGAATACAAAATGGCATCGCTAAATCAATACCATTTAAACACATTGAAGGCATAAATAGACTATCGAAAGGAATAGATGTAAAAATATCATTCAACAAAGAAACAATTAAGATTGATGATATTACTATACCGATTTCTAAAATTAATAGATTAGAAACAACTTCTTCTAAGCAACTTGTAGAACAAAATGGGAATGTTATTGGTTGTGCTGTCTTAGGAGGAGTATTGGCAGGTGGAGTTGGAGCTATTGTTGGTGGACTTAGTGAAGTTGGAAATAGTAAAACAACTCAGTTAGTTCACTATTTAACTATATTTTTCAAAGACAATAGTTCTGCTGTATTTTCATTCGATGGTTATAGTAATAAATTTGGATTGAAAAATGCTTTTAAACGTATCAATATGATGTAACATAAACATGTAAAGAGACACTTTGATTAGTGTCTCTTTTCTTTACATATTATTATCTATACCTATTACTATTAAATGCCACTACAACAGCATCAAGTAGCATTTTTTGCATATCTCCTTGAATTTTCTTCATTGCTGTTTCAAGAAACTTAGATTCTGGACGATTATGAAAATAGTCAGGAGTAGTACCTTCCCATCCATTCCACGAGAATCCATAATTCATTAGGGGGGCAACCCCAGTAGGTTGACCATCAACAACTGAAAAATGATTCATCTTTTCTGAATCACAAAACACCTTAATCTCAAAAGAAGTTGTATTGAATTTAACTGACGAACTCACGCTATTTAAAAGTTGGTAGGTACGTTCATAATATTTTGGGGTATATGACATATATAGATTATCCCATATTGCTTCATACAATCTTTGCTCTCCTACACCTCTGATATAATCTACTTTCTTTTTAAATTCAGCACTTGACATAAGATTATGCAAACTCATTTGTTTTACTTGCATATTATTACTCTTCTACTTCTGTATTAACAGGTTGTTTTTCATTAGAACTTTCATCAATACCCAACATTTTATTCATTAATGGAATATTATCAGTCATTGTTTTAATCATGGAATTTACTCTCTCTACTTCTTCTTGCGGTAATGATCCTACTATATGATCAAAAACCTCAATATCCATAAGTGTTTCTGTTCCAGATATTAATTCTACAAGGTCATCTGAAAGAGGAACATTTGAAAAGTATTTAACTAACAATGCAGGGAATAAGAATGCAGTATTTCTAACCAATTCTAAATCAGTAACTATTGCTTTCAATTCTTCTTTGAATGAAAAATAATCTACAATCATTTTTTGAATTTCTGTTTTCTTAAAATATTTATTTATTTCAATAGTGTAAGAATCTGAGAAACGATCTGTAACTGTTAATGATATTCTCTCATTAAATTTAGTTGAGATTTTAGAGATATTTTGTTGATTTAATTTTTTAATAGACATTTTATATTCCTTCTTTCAATTATTTATTTATTTGCTTTAGGTGGACACATTGTTGTCATCCCAAAATATTGAGCAAAGTTATTATATGTTTTAAATCTTTTTCTGATCTCATCATAAGCACCACCCTCCTTCTTAGAAATTATTGAAGTGCTAGGAAGGATACTGGGACTAATACTATGTTTCATTATGATGTCTAAAAGTTCCTTGTCAGTTTTGTTGAAATATTCAACAATAGTAATATTATATCCATTTTTATTTTCTTCAAGTTCAATACCAAGAAAAGGTTCAAATATTTCCTTTAATGTTTTTGTTTTAATATCTTCTGGAAATATGAAAAGACATTCTTCATATCTCCCAACTCCTTTTAAGTCTTTTATTTTATTATCTATTTTCTTTACATATTTTTCATTTATGTGACTATACATTTTATTTGGATAGTACATTCCTGCAAACTCAACCCAATAATCCTTATTATTTACAGTTAATTTCCAGTCTAATCTTCTTGTGTCGTTTTCTATAAAATCACTATAGGATGGCTCTTTTTCATATGTAATATTATTGTCTATATAATAATTGGTTATTATGCACTCCATAAATGATCTGCATTTTCCACCATTTTTATCAAGGCAACTTTTTCCTGGACTTTTATTGATATAATATTTATCATAATCAATATTTAGTATTTTGCATATATTTTCTATAGAATCGAAATGTCTAATATATGTAGACCAATTTGATGTTTCTCCATTATTTT
>Ga0209728_1002082_pt1 | contig 10661 bp, 15 predicted proteins | sample RifGroD1_FD_183997 | JGI IMG/M metagenome (GOLD analysis project Ga0209728, IMG submission 183997) | Groundwater microbial communities from Rifle, Colorado, USA - Groundwater D1 (SPAdes) (version 2) | ecosystem: Environmental > Aquatic > Deep subsurface > Groundwater | place: Rifle, Colorado... | reverse complement strand
TTCCGGTTAATGAATTATAGTGATATTCATCATAATATCTATCTCCATAATACTTTCTCATTTCTATTTCTACAATTAACTTATTTTCATCTGTCATTTTATTTCTTCCTTTCTGTGCTTAGATAAAATTGGTCTTTTAATTGATGGATGGAATTAAAATCATTCCATTAATAACCATGTCTTCAAGCCATTGTATATATGTCAGTTTTGTATTCTGTTTTTTATATCTCTCAAATAATTTAATTTTACTGTCGTCTATAATTTTGAAATTACAAATTTCTTCGTCTTCAGCTTCATAAATTTGATACTCTAATTCACCAACGATTTGATCTAATTCTGACCATTTTAAATCATACATTCCACTTTTACTATTAAACCAAACTGGTTTTTCTAATGATTTATTATAATCGCAAAATCTCTTTCTTCTGTTTGGAATACAATGCTTCCATTTTTATCTTCAAATACTTTAACAATGTAAGCCCTCATGCCTTCTTCATATCTCATTTCTAAGTCAGCTACATATTCGGTCATTTCTATTGGTATAATTTTTCCTGTATTGATAATTTCCATTAATTCGTTCGTCTTCATAAGTTATTTTTCATCCTTTCTCTTTCCAGATAAATTCGATATTATGAGGGGAAATAGGTTTTACCTACCTCCCTATCTATCTATCTATCATTATTTTTACTTTAAATATTGCATGAGATACTCCTCAGAAACCATTTTTACTCCATCCTTTTCAGCTTTTAAAGCTTTGCCACTTTTAGACATATCACCACCGCAAATTAACATGTCTAAACTCTTTTTATAACCTAAAGATAGGATTGCTCCAAGTCCTTCTACTTTAGCCTTTAAATCGTCTTTTTTGAGAGCAAATGTACCTGTTAAATAAATGGTTTTCTGATAAAATGGGTTTTCAGTATTCATGTTTAACACTTCCTTCTTTTCCTCTTTAATAATCTCAATGTGTTTTAATAGTTCGGATACTTGAATCCAGTTGTCATTATCCATGAAATAACTGTAAACATTTTCCGATGCTATTGGCCCAAAATCTTTAACCAACAATAAATCTTTTACCTTTGCACTCATAATTTCAGCAATATTGTTATTGAAATGTTTGCATAAATTCTTACTCCCTCCTAATCCAATCCCATCAATCCCCAGTGCAAAAATAAACGCATCAAGTTTAACTTTTTTACAATTTTCAATCGCCTTAATCAAATTATTGTATTTCTTAATCCCAAATTTAGGCAATTTAATAATCAAATCTTTTTTGCTTTCCAAACTAAACAAATCCAAAACATTGCTAATAATTCCGTTCTCAACAAAAAGCAATGCTGTTTGTTCACTAAACCCATCAATATTCATTGCTTGAATTGTTCCAAAGTGAGATATGGATTTAACAATTTGTGCCTTGCATTCTAATGAATTCATACAAAAATAATGAACTCCGTCCTGTACTAATTCACTTCCACATGATTGACAATGAGTTGGCATTTTAATTTCAATCATATCCTCTGTAACACTATCCTCTACTACTCCTAAAATCTCAGGTATAACGTCATTTGACTTCCGAATAAATATTGTTGCCCCGATTTTTACTCCTTTCTTCTTAATATCATCTATGCTATTTAATGTAGCATAACTAACGGTCGATCCCATCAAATCAACAGGTTCTAGCGTTCCTCTAGGAGTTACTTTTCCTGTACGACCAGTCCTAAACTCAATATCTAATAATTCTGTAGTTGTTTCTTCTGATTCATATTTAAATGAAATTGCCCACTTAGGGAACTTTGTAGCGAAACCCATTGCTTCTCTTGTTTTGATATCGTTAATGCTTACTATTGCTCCATCAATTTCGTAATCTAAATTAGGTCTAAGTTCTTCGATTAAAGCAATTTTTTCTTTAACTTCTTCAATTGTATTACAAAGATAATAATCTTGATCTACTGGTAATCCCATTTTTGTAATGAATTCCATCATCTGAATATAAGTTGTAAATTCTAATCCTTCACTATATCCAATATCATAAAAGAAAGCATCTAGATTTTTATTAGCAGTTTCTTTTGCATCTAAGTTTTTGATTGCTCCTGCTGCACCATTTCTTACATTTTTCAAAGGAATTTTAGCTGTTTCATTATATTTGTTAAAAGCACTTTTCTTCATATAAGCCTCACCATGAACTTCTAGTAAAATATCACTATCAATTCGTAATGGAATAGATTTGATTGTTTTTACTTGTGCAGTTACTAGTTCACCCTTGATTCCACCAATTCCTCTTGTGGCAGATGATAATAATACACCTTTGTAAGTATTATTAATTGTCAGGCCATCGAATTTTTTCTCTACAACATATTTAATTTTTGGTAGGTTGTTTTGTTTTACAAACTGTTCATTCTTTTTATGCCAATCATCAAGTTCATCCATATCTTGTGCTTTGTCCATTGAATATAATCTGAATTTATGTTCATGCTTTTCAAATTTGTCTAGGATGATATCACCAATTCTTTGTGTTGGACTATCAGGAAGTATGTAATTTAATTTCATTTCTAAGGTTTTTAATTTTCGATATAAGGCATCGTATTCATCGTTTGATATGCTTGTGTCACTGAGAGTATAATACTCGTAAGAATACTTATTTAATTTTTTTACCAATTCTTGCATTTGAAGATTTTCATCCATTTAATAGTTTCCTTCTTTCTTAAATTTATATCTCTTTTGTACTACCTTAATAATAACACAAAACATATCCATGTCAAATAATTTTATTTCTTTATTTAAAGATTAATCATTATCTAATTCACAATATTGATCATTTGCATAACTTATATTCTCGATTTCTTCATTCAATCTACTTATTTCTCTTGTCATTCCTTCCTTTTCGCCGCCACTAATTCTTTTCTCTAAGGTAGTTCTGTCAATAATAACATTTTCTTTAAGTTTTCTAACATTATAACAATCACCAACATTGCTAGTATCTTCTGCGATCAATCTATCATGTAAACCATCTAGTCCCTTCTCAACACTTTTATAACGTGCCACTCTTTCGTCTGTTTTATATTTATATTCGGAATCTATATATTCTCTAAATTCCTCATATAACTTTTTAATATCTCCTATATTTGCATTAGTAAAAGTTTTTATGGTTCTCTTTTTGCTAAATCTTAATTCATTTAAAATAAAACTCTCATCTACGTTTTCACTATCTGCAATAAAAGCACCATGCTTACGAATAGATGGGATCACATCAATAGCTAACCATTTTTGATAACCAATTGCAGATTCATTATTTGCCTTCATTCCCAGAAGATAAAATAGACTTTCTTCTGAAACACTGCACGGACTGAAGTCCGGCAGGTTCTTATGTACTCATGAATTTCTTTTATACTCTCATTTATAGGCATTGTACTCATCTATAAACTACAACATATAAACACTAATCATTTTCCATAAGAATTTTACTACCAATTCTATTATTATAGAAATTAACGATAGCATACGGCTCGTTTCTAAACCGTTATATTGGTTCTAAACTACATTTCTCAATGCTATTGGTAAATCTAATCTTCTCAATCTTTGTACTTCAATATCATGCAATATCTTAAACTCATCAAATCCATCAAAACACAAATCTCTGTTAACAGTGCATAAATCATCATTTACGTTCATAATAAGAAAACTAGAATATAAATCCCTTTGGATTTTAAAATCATTAAAATCATTCCATCGTTCATTAAGTTCTTTTTTAGTAAATTTGTCTTCAATATGATTATACTGACTTGCTTTTACTTTCCAAGTGTCAATTTTCTTCAGTGTTTTATTAATCCATTTTAATTTATTATCTAAGATTGTTAGAAACATTGAAGGTGCTTTATTAGCAAGGGACTTGCCAAATCTCTTTTTCTTATTGAATTTCCCTGTCTTTTTATTTTTAGTAGTAGTTTTAGCTCTAGCTTGCAACCCCTTGTAACTCATAGTTTCAACTTTTATATCGTTACCTAATGTCAAAACATAATTAGCAAGTCTATTGTGAGATTGTTTGCGAATTTCTCTTTGTTTTCTCTGTAATTCTTTTAATTCCATTTGAGTTTTAATATAATGCTTAGATTTTACCCATTTAGTTTTATCTTTAGTATTTATCGTACAATTTTCATTGTATTTATTGGGATTCATAGTTCGTCTTGATCTATCCATTTTACGTTGCAATATTCTTTTCTTATCTTCAATATTTTGTATCTCTGGTGCAAGTTCAAGTAGTTTAACTTCTGATTTAGAACATATTCCTAAACTTTGTGTTCCAATATCCAACCCAACTGATCCATCATTAATATAATGTTTAATTTCTCCAGTATCTTTATTAACCTTAATTGGTGGAATTCCATCTAAGATCAACTGAACATAATAGTGATATTTCCCCTTAATTACTTCTCTTTTAATCCTACAATATTTAACTTTATTCTGTAAAGACATGTGAGCATAAACATCATTCCTGCCAACAATCACCGGAATTTTTAACCCCGAAAACAATACAACATTTTCTCTAAATCTAATTCCTTGCTTATTAGATTTTCCTTCAATAGAATTTAATTCACCAAAAGATTTATATTTAACTTTCTTTGCCTTATGGAATATTAATCCTTGAAAAGCATCAAAAGCTCTTGTGGCAACTTTCTGAACAGTCATAGCATCAATATTGAAGTATTTTCCCATTGGCTTAACAAAATCATGCAATGAATACTCTGTTAAATTGTATTTTTTGTTCAAACCATTAAATATTTTATTTCTATCTTTGCCTTTATATTTGCAATTTGCTTGATATTCTTTAGATTCTTTCATATGGTTATATCGTTTATGTAACTCAGAAATACAAGAGTTATAAATTTTTCTACATTTCTCAAAGTTTTTATCTAGAACATCTTCTTGGAACTTTTCAGTTTTTAATGGTAAAGTTAAAACAAAATTAGACATCGTATCCACCACCTCTCTGCCTTTTATATTTAATTATATCATATTTATAATGTAAGTACAAGGATTATTTTCCTTGATTTTCGATATATTGCTTAACTACCTCTAAAGAAACACTTCCTACTGTAGAAACGAATGATGATCTACTCCAGAATTGTCCACCCCATAATTTAGTTTTTCTTATGTGTGGAAACTCTTCAAACAATCTATAAGCAGTAACTTGTTTCAATACTTGAATACATTTCATAATTCCATATCTAGGATTACAATTAATAATCATATGTACATGATCTTTATCTGTTTCAATATCAGTAATTTCAAAATCATGTGCTTTAGCCACTTCCAAACATATTTCTTTTAATCTATCAGAAACTTTACCAGTTAATATTTTATGTCTGTATTTAGGACAGAATATTACATGATAATTGCATTTGAAAACTAAATGTTCAGAAACATGATAAGATTTATTTTTGCGATAAGTTTTAATTAATTATCATTCCTTTTCTCCGCACAAGCTTCAGCTTGGCGGCTATGTCCCGCATTGTATATAATCATCTTTCGCAACTTCTTGCGAAAACCCAAAATCACTAATATATCCATTTATTGTTCTCCATCTTGGATATATGTTATCACCTTTCTTTTCATACCACCCAAACCCAATAGCAGTATCTTCGGCATTCATACTAATACTTTTGCCCTCATTTAATTTTGTTCTTACTTTAAAACCTAATTCATTTGTACATTATTCATTTTATCAATCTCCTTTTATTTTATTTTATTTATCCCATGAACTCACAATTTTATAGCATTATTGGTTTTTGAAACCCTTGCTACAGGCGTGTTTCAGGGTTGTCAATTTATACCACAACACTATTTTTAGTTAATTTTTCTAATTCCCTAATCTTACATTCCAAATTAAGATTCTTTATTCGATATTCTTCCATTAAGTCATAATATCTTTTTTTACTGTCAATTATATTTACAAGTTCTCTCCTAAATTCATAAAAATAATCATCTGCATCTTTTCCATTGGTTTTTTCATTAATGATATTTCCAGTCCAATCTAAAAGGTTTATATAAAATTGACCATCTTTGTTTCTATCTTTATCAATTACTAAAAATCTATCATTGTGAGTTTGCATATGATTAATTCCTTTCAAAATTCAGTTAAGTTACATTTTTCATGTTAACTTAATTTTCTTCTAACGGGCAGTCACCATCTCTAGAATCAGAATACAAATCAATCCACTCTTCACCAGTTACAGAACCCTTTATTTTACAATAATCTCCTTCATGTAAAGTACATGATATACAATCCTTTGGTAATTTATTAACAATAATCTTAATTATTGTTGTTTTAATATCTAATTTACAATCATCAATCTCCATAATCTCATTGATTTTTATATCTTCCCCATTAATATCTAACCCACAATTTGGACAATAGAAATAACACTCGTTTTTACTGTCTTCAATAGATGTGATATTTTCATCTTCGTTATAGTGCTTTATAGTTTCTTCATCCCATGATTTTGCATCTCCGTACTTGTTACATTCTGGACATTTATACTGTTTCACATTGTTCATTAATTCTCACTCCTTCTTTATTTTTAGCATGATAAACAATCACCTTATCCATAATACAATTATATTCTCTTAATTGCTCTTCCATTTGTAAGATTTTATCAGGCAAAGGACATTCTGGGTTTTCTCCGAATATAAATGTTTCCAACTCATGACAAAATCCTGTATTGCCTGACATATATGGCATTCTACAATTTTCTTTGATACATCTCATAATTTGGGTTTACTCCTTATGTATAATTGTTGATTATTTGGAAATTATAAATGTGTCAACTAAAAACGTTCTCGTCCTACATCAAACCTTGCTTTTACGAGCAAGGTCTTTTTAATTAAAATAGAAAGGATGTAATATCATAGATATAGATATTAAAAGAATTGTGATTATAATCTTAGGTTTGATAATTATTGCTACTCCATTTATGGGAATATTGATTTATTATTTGAGTAAATAATCAACATTCCTTATAATTTTACATACTCATAAATCCTACGTTAGAAACACTTACAGGGAATCTCATATTCCATACCTTTTCGTTCAACACTTTAATTTTACCTTTTTTGATTAATTCTTGATAATATTCATCTTCTTCTTTACAAGTCACATGCCCACCAATAAAGCAAGGAGTAAAACCTAACTCAATTTTTATTTGATTGCTTATTCCATAGACACCACATTCACCCATGTATTCTTCAAAACTACATGTTCCATAGCACATGATTTTTATCTCCTTTTATTTTGTTCTTCCTATACTAATTTCTTTAAATAAATCATAATCAATTTTTGACAACTTAATATTAGTTTTATAATTTCCATAACTAATTTCATATGTCCAATTTGACACTATTTCACCATTCATTTTTCTCATCCATTTCAAAAATTTCCCTTATTTTTGTACATTTTATTTTCTCCTTCTTACTTAAATTAACTTAAATTTAACTTCCCAAAATACTTAATATTGTATTCATATAATCATCTTTATTTTTATGCTCTAAGAGTCTAAGTTCTTCAACAATGTTATAAAGATTACCCAAAATAAATTTATAATCACTAATATCTAAATTAACTTCTAAATCTTCCCTTAAATTAGTTTGATCTATAATTTTCCGATCAACGTAAACTTTATTTGCATCAATATTCCTAATTACAAATACATTATCTTCAACAATCTGAGTATTAATATCTAAACTTTCTACCTTTATATTCTTTGTAACGGATAAATTGCCTATTACAAAAGCATTATAAGATAATCCTACCATCCTACTAATCATGTCAAATAGCATTAATGCTCTATGTTCTCTAATGTTTAATGATGTATCAGATAATACTCCAGTTATCATTATATCTTCAATTAGTTCTGAAATATGTAATACATTATCAGAATCTTTCATGTTTTTAAGAATTTCCTCCTCGATTTTATTTCTTGCAATAATTATTTTTAAATTATAGTGTTTTACTACATTCAACTTATATTCATATTTCTCAACTTCTGAAAATCCAATATAGAATACTGGTTGATCATTGTTTAAAATGATTTCTCCTTGTTTTACAGTTGTTTCATTTTCATTAATCTCTGGTTTTTCTACATATCCATCAGAATAAGAACTACTGCCTTGATGTACTATAATACCTTTTGCTTTTGGAGGTTTAGCTTTAATTTTAGCATCAATATTTACTTCTTCGAAATTAGATTCATTTTGTTGGTTTGATTCTTTGCGTAGGTGTAATTCATAATCTTTAAAGTTATTAATTCCTTTATTTTTACCTTTTGCTATAGCAACGCCCCTTAAATATTCTAAGTCCTTTTCATCACTACTTTTAAATGTAAGGAATTTAATCATATTTTTAATTTCTTTTTTGTTTACATAATAACTAATTGCACTTGTAAATTCATTAATTTCATCTTCGTCACCTTCAAGCATTGTTTCCGCACATAGTTTTTCAGCATAAGTCTTAACTATATTTCTAAAATCATAAAATTTACTATCCTTAATGACATCTTTCCTATCTGGGGAAGTTAAATTTAATGCTTTATCACTAATATGTAAGTCACCTTTTAAATAAGGTGTACTTTCTAGTTTAGTTACTAATCTTCCCTTATAAAAGATATTTAAATTATCTCCCCATCCATAATTATTATTTAGTGCAATCCAACCTTTAAAACTTTCTGCATCTTCTATGGGTAATTTATATATACTGTCATCACCTTGAGTTAAATCCTTTTTCTCCTGTAAAATATCATTATAATAAATATCTAACTCATGAATATATCTTCCCAATAATCTTACTCTTTCTTGAATATCAGATGAGGAAGCAGTATTAAAATCAAAATTATTTAACACCAATTTAAATCCTTCATAATGATCTTCTACATCTTCTACTTTAATTTCAGTGTCATTTGTTTGAATCATGTTTTCCACATCGAAAGTTATCAGTTTATTGCCTGTATATATTTGAATAAAATTACTAACTGTAATATTGCTAAAGAAACCCATACCGAATGGATTTTCTGTGGACTTAACATCTTCATCCCATTCACTTTCAGCTATGGAAAATAGAGCTTGAGGTTTGGTTAGAATTTGTCCATTGTTTTCGATGATTACTGTTTTTGCCGAATAATCTACAGATACTTTAACCTCTGTTGCCTTTGCTCTTTGTGCATTTTGAATATCTTCATCTAGGAAGCATAAAGTATCTTTAAATGTACTTTGTCTCAGTAATTTTAATTGATTTATCACATTTACCTGTAGTTGAACTTTGTTTTCACTCATTTTTATTAATCTCCTTTAATTTTAAAATTTGCTATATTATTGTTTTTCATATATAATTTTCTCATTTCGTATAACTTTTTCTATAAACCATTTTCCTACATACTGTTTCCACCCAACTCCATGAACTTCCACGCCATCATTATAGATATTTTCACCTCTAACCTCGCCCTGCTCAATAAAATAATTTCCATTATCATGAGCAAAATAATTGACTATATCCCCTATTTTTAATGTTGTTACGTCAAATAATATATCTTCTTTATTTTCCATATAATATAATCCTCCATTTCAATTTTGTTATTGTCAGTCATTATTTTCACACCACCTTTTTTACAAGTCCAATTTTATGAATAGTTGCCAACTTTACAACATTGATATGTAATGGTTTACGTACTTCTAAAGCATCTGAAATTTCTTCATTATATTCCTCATACTCTTCGCAAGATTCATTATCTTGATCTGAATTACCATCACTATAATAATTTTTCCATGGATTTTCATCACAATTCCAAACATTAGATATTTGCCATTCTTTAAATAGACTTTGATGTAATTCATGGTCTAAGTCAAACGATGAAGTAAAATGTGGACTACTTTTGAAACCTGTTGGCACGATTGAAAAGGATCTTATAAATTCTAACCAACAATTATTGCATATTTCCGACTTACAGTTTCCGTATTCTCCTAAATCAGTATTCGATGGCTGAATATCTTCAGCATGTGGACTAAATACATTGCCACATTTGTTACATACTTTTCCAACTACAATTTGCTCTGTTCTTGTAATTTCTACACTTTTGGTTATAATCATTTTCCTCTTCACTCTCTTTCTCATTAATTTATAGTTTATAAGATTATACGAATAAGCATTGTAAATTAAGGGTGTCATGGAAGGTTTTATGAAAATATTTTATGTATCTTTTAGTGATATAATTTTTCACTTTTAAATTCCACCATAAGACATGTATCTAAATCAATAATGTCATACTTCTTTTTTGGCCCATATCTTTTTAACATTTCTTTTTGTAATTTTTTAGTTACCCTCATTTTATCAAAGAAATCCTTATAAGACTCTACAATACAATCCCTCATTGCCAAACTACTCATTAATAGAACATCTCCTTAAATTTTATTTTTATATTAATTTGTTCACATGATATGTAAATTATTGAAACTTGTTACTTTTTCGTTACATTTTTATTAAAATAATAACTTAAAATCGTGTTTTTATTTGGGATTTATATATTCGTGATATCTTTATTTAAGTTCATACTATTATCATAACTATATTCTCCTTGATATTTTTCTTCTGCCTCTTTTCGGACTTTTACAGCATCTTCAAA
>Ga0209728_1002078_pt1 | contig 10700 bp, 11 predicted proteins | sample RifGroD1_FD_183997 | JGI IMG/M metagenome (GOLD analysis project Ga0209728, IMG submission 183997) | Groundwater microbial communities from Rifle, Colorado, USA - Groundwater D1 (SPAdes) (version 2) | ecosystem: Environmental > Aquatic > Deep subsurface > Groundwater | place: Rifle, Colorado... | reverse complement strand
AGTTATTGTAGTAGTCAAAACATCACTGTCTCCAACATTCATAGATATATTTTCTGCATCTATGGTAATGTTTGTAACATTTATGATTGGAATAGTTTTTACAGTAACAATACATTTTGCAGTTTTCCTGTTGTCTACTGTTGTTACTGTGATAGTGGATTTACCTGCTTTGATGGCTGTTATTAATCCTTCTGAATTGATTGTGGCAATTTTAGTGTTGCTTGATTTCCATTTTACTGATTTATTAGTTGCTGTAGTAGGGGATATAGTGGGGATTAGAGTTGTAGTTGAACCTGTGTTTAGGGTTATTGTTTTACAATTTAGAGTAATTTTTGTTGGTTTAATTGTTTTTGTTGATAGAACGGTTTGTTGTTGTGATATAGATGGTTGATTTACCTCTGATGCTAATGTTGGCAATACAGATGTGAGTAATAGGGATAATGATAATGTGATTGTGGAAATTGTTGAGAGTAGTTTTTTCTTTTTCATAATATTTTCCTCCTCTTACTTATTATGTTTTGTTGGTATTATTGTACATGAAAAAGGAGGAAATTGCTAGATTTTTATTGTGATTTGTTTCGACATTAATTTTATTTATTAGTTTGATTATTTGTTTTGTATTTAGTTAGAAAATATTTGATTAGAAATTAATTATAGTGTTCAAATGATTATTACCCATACAATCATACTAAAAATAAATTCTGACTCAACACAAGCGATTGTGGTGCGTGTGATTGGATTGTGATAGAGTATGGATTGATTTAGATGGGATTTTATTGTAATCATTAATAATAATCAAATCAAATCAAGAAAAATAATTTAGATAAATAATAAATCCCAAACTGAGCGATAGCGAATGTTTGGTAACAAGGGGCGAGCTACTGCACGACCATTGTTCGTTATTCTTTTGTGATATGTTATTATGAGATGATTATATTTGTCCTACGGAACATTACGCAATTTTGGTGTCCCAAAATTACTTCATGGATATGATTTATTAATTTTATTTGTTTTTATAAAGTTGTCCATTTGTAGCACAACAAAGAATAGTCTAGTATATTGGTGTACTAGAATTGGACAACTTTTATTTATTTTACAGATTCATCTAGTAATTCATCGAAACTTTCTTTAGACTTCTTTTCTTTCTCATTATGTACTTTAATCATTTGACTTTTTAAATCACCTTTATTATGATTAATTACAGTATTAATAATATTTTTATTATCTTCAATATAATTATCTTCTGACCGTCTTTCTAATTTAATATGATTATAATCATTATTTTTAAGTCTGCCAAATATTTTAGATTTTTCTTCTATTGCTTTGTTTTGTCTTTCCTCTGCATTAACCACTAATTTATTTGATATAATTCCATTTAAAGTAACTTTAATGTTTTGCCTTACCTCCTGCTCTAATATCCATTGACTTATCTTCTCTAACTCAATTACCGTTTTCTCATGAAAAATTACATCATATGATTTATAGTAATATATAATATTAGAAGTTTTATTAAGTAATTCACATACTTTTTTGTTAAATTCAGAATATCTATCACAAATAAAAACATCTTTCTTGCTTCCAAAACCCATTACTTCAAGAATTTTATTTTCAGCATATAATATTATATCAAGTTCTTCATCTGAAGCAGTTGTATGTGTTTCTTTAGTTATTGCTATTTTATCCTCTTCGCTACCTCCAATAAAATCTAATATATTAACTTCTGTACCATCTTCAAGAATAATATTTTGATTAAATTCAGTAAGACCACATGCCACAGTTGTTACTAATTTCCAACTTACTAAACATTTATTTTCTAATGATTTGAAAGCTCTTTCAACTGTTTCATATAAATTTCTATTGTTTAATATATAAAATTCTTTAACATTCTCACTATCAGCATTTATAAAATCTGATAATATTGCTTTATTAAATTTACCAAAAGAATAATTGTCATTAATCATATCTAAAGCTCGTAACATTTTATCTCTACTTAAATATATTTTTCTTTCTTTTGTAGTTTGATATTTTTGTACAAGTAAATCTAATACTAATTGTTCGATATATATATTTACCGTAAACATTATTATTTCCTTTTGTATCTTTACGACCATCTATTTTATCTTTTGGTTCTAAGTATATTTCAGTAAATACAAATTTATTTCCTTGTTTATGGAATTTGAAGTATCTTTCTAGTTCCTTTAGTTGTGATAATTTAGCATTACCAGTTAAAACTTTCTCGTCTAATTCTTCGCATACCTTTTTGTAGTTTGCTAATGTGTTAGATGTTTCCAAATATGTTTTCAATTTATCAATATTCATTATTAATTCCTCCTCAAAATTGCTAAATTAGTTCAATTACTCTTTAATTTATTTTTTAGTAAATTTAATTCATGCATTGCTACGTTAAATTTCTCAGTATTTTCAAAACTATAGATTGTATCATTGCCGAATCCATTTTTGAAGTATCTAAATCCTAAGTAACTAAGTGCCTCTGCCAAATACCTCTTGCGAACTTCATAAGTTTTCATACAATCATTCCTTTTAATTTATTTTTATATTTTGTTTTTAAGGTTAACGACTTTCAAAAGTCTTCCTTATTTTGTAGTAAAAATCTATAGATTCTTGTAATTGTGATGATTCGGGGAATGAATATTCTTCTTTGCCATTTGTATTTATGACTGTAAATTCAAAACCCAAATTGTATAAAAATCTTTTAATTCTTTTGGATTTAGTAATCATTTAATTCTTTTGGATTTAGTAATCATTTATAATCATTCCTTTTTTTATTTATTTATTTTTGCATTATAAAAAGAGCTATCTATTTTAGATAACTCTTAAATTAAATACGTTAAATTTGGGGTTTCATTTGATGGAGAAAGTGAGAGGGATTAAGTTGTAATTTTAATCCCTTGGATTATTATTTAATATCTTTTGGTTTATCTTTATTGTCTTCAACCTCTCCATCAAAATTAAACATAGTATCAATCATTTCTTCGCTATGATCTTTGGCATATTCTTGAGTTGTCTTAGGATCAGAATGATGTAAATATAGCTGGACTTCTTGAAGACTAAACTTCTTTGGTAATCCAGTTTTAGGATCTATGATGCGAGGGTCTGTTCCCTGAAGCATCACTTCTGCTTTTGAATGTCTGTAGCTGTGAGGAAATATATTTAACTCTCTTCCTTCTAATTCACTTAATATAGCAGAAATAGCAACTACTCTGTCATATAAAGAACCATAAGTTACTTCTTTTTTATTTTCTCCTTTTCCACTAATCCAAATAGAATCTATATTATCTTCGCCACGCTCTAATATAAATTGCTTAACTAATTCTCTAGTATCATTTAAAAACACTAAAGGAAATACTTTCCCTCTCTTACCTATTACAACATTAGTTTTATTTCCTTCTTGCAAATCTTGTTTCTTGATTTGGTAAACCTCATTCCTACGACCACCGGAATCAAACAAAAGCATATGTAGAACTGCAAGTTGTAATTTACCACGTTTTATTAACTCTTCTCTGACTCTCCATATTTGATCAAATGTCATAAAGAAATCATCTTCATTTGTTTTTACTCGTTCTGAAGGCAAACCTTTCACTTTTCTGGATACATTATTTTCATACTCTGTCTCATCATCTTCTTCTGCATAAGAAAGCATAGACCTACAAGCACTCATAAGACGATTAGTCCTTGCATTTGATACTTTCAAGTCATCGCTTAACCATATACTTAATCTTCTAAAATCCTTTTTGCCTAAATCAAGAATACATTTATTATCACAAAATCTATTGATATACAGTAAAATTATTCTTAAATCTTGGAAATACGCATTAATAGTACCTTTCTTCTTTTTTCGTTGTTTATATTCTTCTAGAAAATCATTCATCACATCTTTGTTTTTAGGGTTTACTAATTCCCATTCCTGTTTTGTATATATTGGATTATATACTCTTCCACGAGTTGCCATTAATTCACTTCCTTTATAATTTATTTATTTTTCTCTAAATAATCTTCTTCATACATCCAAATCATAGGTTCTTTTGTTTCAGGATGTTTACCTGCTTTTTTATATTTACCTTTACAACACAAGAGAATATTTGGAGATGGAATTCCATAAAATTCACTTGCTTGTTTAGCAGATTCAAAAATTTTGTCTGTAGTAATACATATAATATTTTTTATTCTTTCATTATTATTTTCAGAAACTACAATTCCATTTAAATAATCATTATAATATTGCCATACCATTTTATCTTTAGTTTCTGGATGTTTTCCTGCCGATTTCTTTCTATTACCCATAGTACAACACTCTGAGATATTAACACTATTGATTTTATATTTTCTTGATGCGTCTAAAATACTATTAAAAATTTCATTAGTTGTTATACATATTATTTTTCTTCCTTGAGAACCCAATGAATTATTTAATTTTTCTATAATTTGATCTTCTGTTTTTGTAATATATTCATCATAAAACATCCACACCAACTTTTCTCCTGTAATTGAATGTTTCCCTGCTGATTTTAGAATATTATTACAGCATGAAGATATTGCAGATATATCAGTCTCATATCTTTTAGATGCATCTGAATTATTATTAAATATTTCTTTGGTATTTAATAATATAACTCTTTTGGTTTTAATATTATTTATAATAATTCTTACTTCTTGCTCTGTTTGTAATATGTAATCTTCATAATACATCCAAATCATTTTTTCACCCGTATCTGGATGATTTCCTGCCCATTTTTGTTTACCTTTACAACAATTAATTATATTACTTTCATTAATACCATATTTTTTAACTCCATCCTCAATACAATTAAAAATATCATTTGTGGTTATACAAATTACTTTTATAACTTTAGATGTCTTTTTTCCTTTTTTAGATTCACTAATTTTTCTTTTGGTTTCTTCACTTCTTAGTTTGCCTTTATTAGCAATGCTCATCTTTAATTTTGTTTCTTCAGTGCGTTTACTCCCAATTTGTCTTAATCTATTTTTTTGTTTTACCTCTTCAGACATTTTTCTTCCCTTATTAGCATCACTTATTTTTTGTTTTGTTTCGTCTGAGTGATGTTTTCCATAAAAGGGATTGTTTTCTCCATTTATATCTGCATGGTTTAAACTTATTTTATCTCTTGTTTCTTGTGACATTTCTTTATGTGCATTGCCACCAAAATCTAAATTATATCCATTATTATCTTTATAACTATTATAATCTACAATCCATTTTCTTTCTAATGTGTTTAAATCATCTATATGGCATTCTTCTATAATTTCAAATTTAAAATTTTCCTTACCATATTTATTCCAAGCTCTTTGTAAAACTTCATTCTTATGTTTATTATTAGTTAATTCATACCTATGTGTATAAATTCTTTGTCTTGTATTTCTACTTTGCCCTATATATGTTTTTCCATTAATTAAGTTCTCTATCTTATAAATACTAATTATATTCACTTAAACCTCCTAATAATTCTACAATATTATTTATTCTTAATCTCTTTAATTACACTACAAACAAAATCAATTATTTCTTCTTGAACTCTACCTTCTTTGGCAGATTTCATAATAGAACAATTATTTTTCTTATGTCGCTTACAATTAATGCAATTATTATTTATAAAAGCATCTAAATGTTCTTGATTGTCAAATATGCCAATATAATCTGCATAATAAATAGTTAGTTCTAGTCGGGGGTTTTTAGGATCATAGAAAATGCGACTTGCTTTTTCTAATGTTGTATTATCATCAACCCATACGACACCAGATTCCGTGATAGAATCTAGTAATAATTTCCAAGTATTATTAGCATCCATATCTATTCTTGGAAAATAAAATACACTTTCAACTATTGTGTTCTGAAATTTATTTAATTTCGTTTCAAACCCCTGTATTTTTACTTGTTCTTTTATGTATTTTACAAAATCCTTTTTATATTTTTTTGCTTCACTAGTTTCGTACATTGTGATTTGTGCCTTACCATTAATTACAAACCCTCTTGGGCGAAGATAATGATTCACGCTGACTGGAATAGGTGATATTAGTTTTAAAATATTAGAAATTACAAACACTCTCCTTTATATTTTTTATAAATCACTTGAGTTGCCATATTAAATCTGCTAAATCCTCTTTCAATTACAATTACTTTTGGTGGATATTTATCTCTTAATTCTATTAATCTATCTGCAATCACTTTAAGTCTTTTACCATGAGATTGACTTTTCTTTGTTGGTATCGAATCAATCAAAACTGGTGTCATATTCTCATCAAAAATACAAAATCCTGTTGATTCCATAGAAAGATCGTATGCGTGTATGTAATTAATTCTAATTCATCTCCTAATATTCCAATATCAAACAAAGACATCACACTAAAGCAATGCCTTTGTTATTATTTTATTTTATTTATAAATACTTGCTTTATAAATATTTACTTCGAGCAACGTATCCCATAGCAAGCTCTGCCTACCATCCTAGTCATATAATCCTTATATTTCTGACACTCACCAACATTTAAACAGTTTTTCTCACAATGTTCACTTGATATTAACTTATTTTGTTTTGTGTCTTTACTATTACCTTTATTATTTGGATCATTCTTATTCTTCTTAACTGAGGCCATTTCAAACACCTACTTTACTGTTTTATTGTAATTATATTTCACTTCCTTACTGACAAAATAAAAAGAAAAATTTCATTGGGTTATGTTTATTTAACATAAATCGAATGTTTTATTGAGTTATTTCAATTGTTCCACTTCAACCCCGAATGACTCAAACTGTAGTTCTGGTGAGCCAGTATGAGATACACATTTAAAATTCAAGGTAATATCAGCCGTTGGCGTATAAAATCCACCTGCAACTGGTTGTGAACCTGCATTACCTCCAAATGTTGTCGTATATGATATACCATGTCTTAGTTCTGAAATTTCAGCCCCTCCGCTTGCGTTAACAAAAGCAAATCTTGCGCCAGCAGCAGCAGATGCAACAATCTGCGTAAACCCACGTAACTTGTAGGTCATTCCTGCTTTTAATGGAATATTCGGAGATGTTATTGTGCCCATGTTAAAATTATTCCCAACAACAAATTGTATTACTGTTCCAGTTGTTACGGCACTATTCACTGTTTTATAGCCTGACATATAACTTAAACCACTCATTTGTTCCCATGCTCCATTTGAGTAAATATACTTTCCACTCCCTGAATCTGTCTGGAAAACTTCAAGTCCCTCAACAGGAGTTATGGCTAATCGTTGAGCTTTCGTCATTCTCGGACAAATAAACCCCTGAGATGTGCTAGATAAATCAAGTATAGCACTTGCATTAGGAGTAGCTGTCCCGACACCAATTTTACCGGCAAAATAATTAAGCATCCCTGTACCTGCAACATATATACCATATTTACTACCAGTTGCTACACCTGTATCAGCATCAACATATATACCGTATGCATTTCCTCCACCCTGCGTAGTGGTTGCAATTCTAATACCATAATTATTAAAATCGCCAGTACCATTTTTGCAAGTAAAATGAGCCGCACCAGTTGCTCCAGAAGATGCTCCTACACTTTGGTCTGTTTCAAATAAAGCAGCCCTAGTATGGTCTGGGTTGTTTACAAACAGAGTACTTACTGTATTAGCGGCGGTACCTATTCCAACATGCCCTAGCGTTGTGTTAATTGTCATTATACCTGTGGTTTTATCAGCTTTGGTTATCAGAATACCAGATGAACCGTCAGCAGAAGGAGATATTTTAGGGGTAATTACGCTACCTGAAAAATAACTATCTTTCCATTTGTAGGTATTAGTGCCTAAATCATAAGTATTATTTGTACTAGGTCTAATCATATTTTTTGATACAGATTCGGCGTTATAAATAGCTATAAACCCAATTCCATCTGGAGAGCGTAATGCTGAGTACGAAGCAGTATCTAATTCAAGTCTATTGATTAAAGTTGTTCCACCGTCTGGGGTTTGTGCAATTCTATATGACCCGCCACCAGATTTATACACCCACCAGTCAGAATTTTCATCCCCAACAAATTTAATTCCAGCATTTGTTGCTCCATAAATTCTTTGCCAAGTTTCTGCTGTGCCAGGGTTTATGTCTAATGCATCAAGTGGCGAATTAGTGCCAATGCCGATACGAATATTTGTTGTGTCTATATTTACTATTACTGTATTTTTATCTGCTTTGGTTATCAGAATACCAGTGGTACTATCAGATAATGGAGATATTTTTGGTGTAGAAACAACGCCATCTGTGTCTACTTTAAATACATTAGCATCAAAAGAATCTTTTCCGACAAATATATTAGTACTTCCATCACTGGTAGTACCATTTGCTTTAATAATTCCATCAACATCTAATCCATCTGAGATATCCCATTCAGCATTAGAATTATCCCATAATATAGTTTTATCAGTAGTTCCTTTTAAAACAATACCTCCACCATTTGCCAGAGCATCTGTAGGAGCATCTGTTACAGCTAAATTAATATTTTTATTAGTTACATCTAAATTTTCTACGTTAACTTGGGTTACTGTACCATCTACAGTTAATGCTCCATCGATAAAAACATCTCCGGCTACTTCTAATTTTTTAGTTGGGTTTATATTTCCAATTCCCCAATTACCAGCAGATGTAATTATTCCTGCATTAACATCACCATTCTTAAATATAATATCATTACTAACATCTGATTTTAATGTCAAATCAACATCTGACGTAACTGCTTCAGTAAAAATTTCTTTAATGACTTTTGTAGAAGAACCTATACTATGAGTATTATTTAAATCTGGTACAATACTTTTCTTTACAACAATATTTTTACCAGTTAAAGCATCTAATGTTAAATTGTCTTGACTTGTAACACTATTAAATTCTACCCCGTCACCTTTATTTATTTCTTGGTCAGAATGATAATAATTTCCTAAATTTGCATCCCCACCTTCAATTCCGGTCAATCCACTATGACTAGTTACTGTACTAGCTGCGAATTTTGTTACAAATGCACTATCTATTTGTATAGCTGTATCAGCACCTTTTAAAACAATAATACGACCTATAAGCATACCATTAGTAGACATTGACGCAGGAATATTATTAGGTAGTTGAGATGCTTTTGCTGTATTTAAATCAAAATCTCCATCACCCAAAAATACAACAATTTCTTTAGTATTACCTATTAATCTAAATATCCAATTAACTGCATAATTACCATCCGTCAGTGTTGCCAGTCCAGTTCCTGTGTCATATTGAGTATTATTATACTGAGTTATAAAACTATCAATCCAACTTCCAGTACCATCAGTATATAACATTTTAACTATATCTACCGATGAATCAACTGAATCCATTGAATTATGATATACGCCTTGCCAAATTACACCAGAAGAAACTATTATAGTACGTACCAATGGCAATGCAGATTCACCAATACTTAATCCTAATTCTCTCGAAAATCTATCGGTTCTAATTAATCTGTCATGTATTTTGTTAGGCAATCCATTTCCAGGAGCATCCCAATTTACATATGAAAAATTATCTCCATCTCTTGTTACTGTATATATAGGAATTATATTAGACCAATTAAACTGGCTTGAATCTGTAATGGTACGAAGTATAGGAGTGCCATTATTATAATCTGAACAAATATAAATTGTAATGTTTTCTACTATAGAAAAAGTTGTACCAGTTATAATATGTTCTGTTATTGCTCCTGTATAATTTGTAGAATGAAAAAATCTATATGTACCATCACCTATAGTTACTGTGCCTAAACCAGTATTATATACAATTGTTGGTGCTATAGTTGTACCTGAAGATATATAGGTTGTTGAACTATTAGAGGATGAAGAAACCCCTCTAACTCCACTTATAGGCATTTAATCTCACCATCTTTCTTTTAGAAATATAATCCATACCATTTTATTTTTTGACCCAAATTTCCTAATACTTTTATTTGTTGAATATTACAATAATCAATAGTGGTAGAGTTACCAGCAGTTATACATACACAATATTCTGATGGTAAAATTTGAATAAATAAATCTGTAACGTCTGCTTCAATTGTTAATGAGTTGAGATGATTTAAATTTCCATTTGTGTCTGTAAAAGTAATTATTTGATTATTTGCTGTTGTTGTATAGAATTCTACTAAATTATCTTTGTGAATTGAGCTGATGAAACCTGAGTGTGCGAGATTCCCTATTGGCATAGTTATCATTCCTTTCTTTTTGTGTTTTTAGTTGATAATTGTTTTTTATGATTTGTAAAACCCTTGTGCCACAAGGACTTTAGAAGACATAAATATTGATATTTAGGATAAAATCAGTGATTTATTTGGTTTGTAGATGATAGATGGAAATTAGTAAAAAATAGAGGAAGAAGACAAATGGATTGTCTGTCTTCCTCTATATTGATTTTTATGGTTTGGATTTTTTGATTGTAATTATAGGATTTGCAATTTCCTATAATTATTTATTTTATAAGAGACTATAATTATGATTATAGTCTCTTATAATTACTTATTCATAAATTGGTTTTGCTTTAAAGTCTGATTTTCCAATTTCAGATTCATATTGAATTTTGATATATTCATTAACTTTTTTACCTACATCTAAATTAAAAGAAATACCATAACCTTTAAAATCAACAGCAAAAGAATTTTGTTTAACCCATATGACTTTAC
>Ga0209728_1002077_pt1 | contig 10703 bp, 18 predicted proteins | sample RifGroD1_FD_183997 | JGI IMG/M metagenome (GOLD analysis project Ga0209728, IMG submission 183997) | Groundwater microbial communities from Rifle, Colorado, USA - Groundwater D1 (SPAdes) (version 2) | ecosystem: Environmental > Aquatic > Deep subsurface > Groundwater | place: Rifle, Colorado... | reverse complement strand
CTTACTTTGATCCAATGGACTATCTCTTGAGGATTAAGTTTTTGGGGAAGACTTGGCTTCATGCTTTGTTTTTCTTTTGGAGAAAGTAGGGTGCGCTTGAATATGAATGGTTTCATAGGAGCTTTCTTATAGAGAATTTCGATACAATCCCAAACGAGTGACGGGATCTCCTCCGATGGGCCACGATAAATAGCCCGCATAGCACTTTCTTTTAGAGTAGTGGCGAAATCATCATTGTGTTTCATTCAACGTTTAACACCATCCCTTCAACGTCTCGATAAACGTTTAATGATAATCGATACTCCTTACTATTTGTCCGTTATTCCTGTTAAATTTAGACAAAAAAGAACCAGACATATTATGTCTGGCTGAATATTCTCCTCCACCACGGCTTATTGCGTTGTTGTTGCAATTCTCTGATGGCAGACATTATATCGCCATCTCTACTCTCTGCGCTCCTAGCCCTATCCTCTGCCTTCTCATTATGCTCTGCTAGGGTTTGCCTTATACTCTCTAATTCCTCCTGTAATTCAAGGATTAGCTCATCCCTTCTGTTTAGTTCTTGCTGAAGCACGATCCTTAGACTATGCACTAAATCTTCTTGTTGTGTTGTCTCGGTGTTATTGTCCGGAACCTGAACAACAGGATTAGAAGGAATAAAACCCCGGTGAACGTTCAGTAGTTCTACTATTTGATCATGATCCAGCTTTTTGACGTAAGCTGACTTTATAAGCTTCAATATCTCAATAGTGCTGTGTTCTTCAAATTTAGTAGTCTTGCCTTCTCCTTGGGTATCGAAGTATTCAAGGTAAGAATCTTTGTAATAACGGCAGGTGCTTATGTTTATGTCGGTAAGTTCGGAGCATTGTTTAAGCGTGAGGTACATAGGTTGTCACTCCTTTAATAGTATAAATATATCCTAATTCATGGTATAGTATAGATGTGGGCTAGGAGGCATCCGAACGAGAGTAACCCTACTCTCTGCCCACTTTAATTTAGGGTAATGCTGAGGGGGCGTTAATTTTTATGAAGAAATGTAGCAAATGTGGTAAAGAACTTCCGGAAACGAAAGAATATTTTACAACTTCTAATAGTTGCAAGGGTGGTATATCGGGAACATGCAAGAATTGCACTAGTGAATATAACAAGCAATATCGTAAAAATAATCCAGATAAAGTAACCGAATTAGTTAAGCGATGGCATAAAAATAATCCAGATAAATTAGCTAAAAATTTCAAACGATGGCAGAAGACTCATCCTGATAAAACATCTGAAATATCTAGACTATGGCGCATAGAAAACCCTGAATACGGCAAGAAATATCGCGACGATCATAAAGACAAGGCTATTGAATACCAATCTAGATGGCGTATTTCTAATAAGGAAAAATTCGCTGAATTGGTTAGTAAATGGCAGAAAAATAATAAAGAAAAGCGTAAAACTTATTCCGAAAGATATCGTACTAAGAAGTTAAAATTACCTGCAACTCTAACCCAAAACCAATGGGAGAGTATAACGCATGACTTTGGCTATAGTTGCGCTTATTGCGGTAAGGAAAAACCATTAGTTCAAGAACATTTTATAGCACTAAGTAAAGGTGGAGAATATACCCACAATAATATCATACCAGCTTGTAAAAATTGTAATTCTAGTAAAGGAGCTAAGGATTTCCTTGAATGGTTTAGAGGATTCAAGCACTACGACAAGAAGCGTGAAGAAAATATACTTAATTATTTGAATTATGACAAAAACGGATACCAACAATTAGCACTCCTATGAGTGCTTTTACGTTTTTTAGGAATCATAGATAGAATTTCTCGTATTTGTTTTTTCGGTCTTGGTCTTCTTTCGCTTTATCGGATGATGAGGTTTTAGTTCTTGATAATGAAGCGTTTGAAGTGCTAGGAGGGGATTTTCTTTTAGGTATATTTTTTTCTTTATTATTAATTTCTTTAGTTAAATTTGTATTGGTAGTATGTGTATTAGTAGTTGTGGGTTTTTCGTTTACGGGTAAACCGTTTGCGGAAAACCCGTTTACGGTCGGAGTAGTTGGTTCCATTGGGTTTGGTATCTCGTTAATGAGATAAACCATGGTCCCCCACTTCCCGGATTCGCTCCTTTCCTGTATTCTGGTTATATATCCAAATTCAATTAATTCCTTAATTCCACTAGCTATCTTTTCCCGACCGTCTTTCTTTGATCTTTTTTCTAGTTCGCTCATATGAAGAACCCAATCATCAGGCAAACTTAGCAGGTAGGCCATTATCCCCCTGGCCTTAAAGCTTAATCCTTCTTCCTGCATAATATCCTTGGCAATCATTACGTAAGGATTTTCTCTATCTTTGTTTTTGCGTAAAATAGTCTTTTGTCTCTTCTCTTGCACAATAAAAAACCCCAATCAAATCCATTTAGGATAGACAAGGGCTGCTCTAATGCCTTATAATGTAATCACAACATAAAGCACAGGTAACCCCTGTCTAACAAACCCCTTGAGAATCACTTTGGCGGTGGAGTCTCAGGGGGTTTCCCTTTTCCCTAATTCGACAGGTTAAGCCCGTATTCCTTCAAAATCTTAGCTGAAAAAATAAGTAACAAACTCATACAAATACTGAGGGTCAAGTATAGTTAGTTCATCATCCACGACTATCCACTTGAAATATCCTTGCAAATCCCTTTCAACAATCATTCGCAAACCTTCCTTTCATATCCATGATACAATATCTCTCCTTTGGATTAAGGGGGTAATCAAAACCATAATTACGACTATATATTTCCTTATATTTAAAAATGTGCAAAAAAAAGTGAGCATCCGATGTATTACGATTGGATGCTCGCTAAAATATTCTATTTTGACTTCATTTTCTTGATCGACTCTAGGAGTTCGCGAAGGAAGATTGGGTCTATATCCTCATTATATAAGTCCTTTGCCAACATAGCGTATGGCAAGCTTTCCTGTTTGGCGAAGAACTCTATTACATCATCTGGTATATCAACTTTATTTAACTCGGTTAGTTTGCGTAGGGACATGATGTTGTTGTCCAGGAGATATGCCGAATCAACGCCGAGGGCTGCAGCTACTTTTTCTAGTGCCCGGATCGACATGTTGCATTTTCCGTTCTCCGTGTCTGATAAATAAGACAAGGAAAGACCTGTTCTTTTATGCAACTCGGTCAAGGATATATCTCTTACTTTCTCCCTAACGAACTTTATTTTGTGACCATAATCCATTTATTCATCATCCTATCTAAAATAAGTTGTAAGATTGTAGTTTCTCCTTTTGGGCATTCGTTATTCTCGAATAAACATATTACATAATAGCTAATATTTATGATACAAAGCTTGATTATTCGAGATGTTCGAAGTATACTATATATATGTTATGGAGTAGCTTACCAGAACTACTCCATAACAGTTATTTCGTATAAGGAGGTGAAGACATTGACAATCGGCAGCCAAATTCGAAAATGTAGAAACATGAAAAAATGGACATTAAGTCAGCTTGGAGAACGCGCAAAGCTGAGAGAAAGCACTCTGAGTGAAATAGAAAACGGAAAGCACGGCCCGAGCGTGAAGTCGCTCAAACGGGTTGCCGAAGCTCTTGAGGTCGAAGTTGGGTATCTATTTCAAGCAGAGTAATATTTTTCTTTTTATTTTTTCAAAAAGTTCTTTAACCTTAAACAAGCCTTCCGATTGCACTTACCACGCAAGCAGAAGGAAAACATCATTGTCAAAGTTATAGTGTTTTGACGCACTTCCAGTCCATCAATATTACCAGTATTGATAAGCCGAAAGTACGTCGATTGAGCAACGTTGCTCTAATTAATTTTTCGTCCCACCACAGAACGATTCAGGTACTTCAATACCTGAGCTCAACTCAACCGTAGTCCAAGGGGCTTGTTTGCTACGCTCTTGTTTAACTGTGTTCATTCTACATCATTTGGACTAGCTTGGCAATAGGGTATTATGACAAATTTGCAAAAAAGTATTATAAAATGAATGTTTTGGAATCGTTTCGTCAAGGAGGTGAAGGAGATCGAAAAGGCATTAGTGGATGAGTTCAGGAGGCTGACAGGGTTAAATGGTGGAGATATTGCAGAGAAGTACGGGGTTAGTCGGCAGTTTGTTCACCACGCACTCAATAACCACACGTTGACGCATAGGGCGAGTTCGGCTTTCTTTCTTAATTCGATGATTAGTGAAAAGATTTCAACACTGAAGAAGCAGGTGCAGGACTTGGAGTTTTTGCAGGTCAGTATCGGGGAAGGCGTAATAAATGGGGAGGACAAGCATGAGTAATTTAATAACCGTTCATGTCGAAGTTGATCTAGGGGTAAATTCTCACGATGGTTCAGTAATGGTGAGTAGTAGATTTGTAGCAGATGTTTTTAGTAAAGAACACAAGAATGTCCTGGCTGCAATTGAGAATTGCGAATGTAGCACCGAATTCTCACGGCTTAATTTCAAGCAGTCAACTTATAAGGATTCAAGGGGTAAAAGGCAACCGGAAGTCCTGCTCACCAAAGACGGATTCGCTTTTATCGTAATGGGTTTCACGGGAAAGAAAGCAGCGCAATTCAAAGAGGCCTATATCAATCGCTTCAACGAAATGGAGAAGGCCCTCAAGGATCTCAATATAGCAAGGCTTGAGTATCCAGAACTTACGGATGCAATTAAATCAATGCACGATGAACCAAAGTTCTTCCACTATGCAAACGAAGCCGATATGCTCAATCAAATAATTTTAGGCATGAAGGCTAAGGAATTTCGCAAGAAGCACAACTTAGATAAAGGAGATTCCATTAGACCATATTTGACACCGTTTCAAGCTGAAGTAATGAGAAAAATTCAACAATTCGACGTTGGGCTAGTAGTAGCTGTGCCGAACTTCACCGAGCGGAAAAAGATACTACGAACCTACTTCATGCAAACCTATTTCCCTGAGACGTTAAAGCTGATGAGCTAAGGGGGCGGCCAATGCTAAAATCCATCCTCGAACAAACAACAGGACCGCTAACCACAACCCAATTCGCACACCTCATGGACCTAACCACGACCGACATCAGAGTCAACAATATTGGATTCAAGCGCAAGACGAGTCTATCTGATGTTATCAGGGTGGCAGAGATTAGCCATAGGATTTTAACGAGATGGGAGATATAAACAAATGGACTACGATGAGTATTGCAATAACTACGAACCAACGGATGAATTCAACGTAAAGATTCACGAACTTATTAATAGTGAGGTTAAGAGCAAGATCAAGGAGACTGTCGAAGAATTGGAATCACTCAAAAGCGAATACACCTTGCAATCTCAAGAACTAAGTAAGGTTCGAAACGATCTTCGCCTCGCAAACATAAACCACGACAAAGAACTCAAGCAAGCCGTAAAAGCAGCTCAAAGGGAATACTGGTTCGACTGTGCGGTTGGGGATAAGGTTTTCCTTCTTCGAGAAATATTGTTAACTCAAAAATGCGATAGGTGCGCAAGTAGCCACAAGATAAAAGTTGTCGTTGATTCCGTAGAGGTTGATGCCGAGTGTCCCATATGCGGAACTTACACCAAGCAACAAAAGATGCAGTACAGCGTTTACGAAATTATTGAGGGCAAAATCGAAAGATTGCAGATTGAAATAGTCAACGATCACAAATGGATTCATGTCTGGACGCACGATCAGGAGTACAAATATGAGGTTGGGCGTTCCAGAATATTCCGAACTAAAGAAGAATGCCAAGTTTCCTACGATGAAGCGGTCAAAAAGCAAGGAGTGAATCAAATTGAAATCTAACAACCCATCCAACCAAATCAGTCAAGCGGCCAAAACCCTTGGTCTAACTTACTGGGAGTACATCGAATCAACTCAATCTCAGTTTGTGCAAAAGTTCGTTTGGGGAGTTAAGAAGGAAACACGCAAGGAGAAGCGCGAGACTATGGACAAGGTTATATCCCATCTAGGTAGCTCAGGTAATCCTATGGCTAGGTTGTTCGCTCAAATGCGGAGTTTAATTGGGAAGAGGAGTGCTTATTAAATGCCTCGATGTAAATACTGCGGAACACAAGTTCCGAATGGTAGAAAACTAAGGAACCAACATGAACCGAATTGTGAGCGGAAGGTTAAGATTGAGGATTGGCAAAAAAGAGTAGCGGAAAGCGAAGATAAAACATTTTGGTATGTAGATACTGATGTGCTTGCCCTCAAAGCTTGCATTTTAAGCAATCACCATCAAATGATTAAGTTTTTTATAAATGGAGAATTAGACAAATGGTCACAAAGTGTATGCGAAAAAGATTTATTCAGTAGCGAATCGGAGGCTCAGACAAGACTAGATTATTTAAAGAACCTGTATCTAGGGACATTTAAGTATAAGCCGTATATAAGGGAAGAAATGCTCGTCGATCATCTAGAGGAATTAAAGTACATCGAAAACGCAATAACCGAAAGATTAGAAGGCTTCCCCAATTTTACAGGCATTGACTTCTGTAATGTTGGCGCACACGGTATCCAGATACGTGGTCATCACCAACAAATTAAGGGTTACACATACGGTTCTCAACCAACAATAAAATACGACTTTTCTAATTACCTAGATACCGTAGACGAGTTCGTAGCAATGTGGGAGAAGAACGATATTCCCGAAAGGATACGCAGGGAACTAAGCATGATCACTGAAGGCGAAAAATATGGGTGGGATTGAAGTAAAGGAGTGATAGCTATCCACCACTTGAAAGGAGCGAGTCTATTGCGTAAAGATCAGGCCAGAAGGCTCAAATATCAAGAAGACCAAAGACTCCAAGGCGTTACCGTGAAAACGCCTAAAGGATGGCTAACCGAACAATCTAAGGGTCAAGTTAAAAGCTATTTAGCGAAGATAATTAAGTAAGAGGAGGACAAGCATATGAATATTGATGATACCAAGCAGCTAGTAGTTCTTGAGTGCAAAAGAGTCATCGAAATCATTGAATCAGGTGCAAAGTTGGACCCTTGGGGTGGAGCGTTAACGTCTGAATTAAAGGCTAAGATGCACGAATTACGGAGAGATACTATCCGGTTGGAAAATCAGGTTTATCGCCGAGTATAGCTATTGAACAGGAGGGGATGCCAAATGGTAAAACCACAACCAACTCAGTCGTGCCTTTGCGGTCGAACAATGAGATTTCCAGACGGAGAGATTAAGACAGTATGTCAATGCAATCGCGTATGGGAGATTAGCACAGAGGGGACATGGTTCACTAATCTGATGTTTCCATTTTGTCAGAGAGAATGTTCTAAGCGAGAGATTGTGTCTATTGTGGCAAAGCGTGAGCGAGTGAGAAATAAGAGGAAGAGGAGGGCGTTGAAATGCTAAAAAGAATCTGGGATCAACTCCTTAAATTCAAGTGGTTTAACCGCGAAGTCCAAGCCTACAAAATCGAGCAGGAAAAGAAGCTCATCAAGGAGCGTATCGAAGAGCGCAAGAAACGCAATAAGGCTGATTTTACCGAGTTAATGCGGTGCGGGAATACAGTTCGGGGTGAGGATAAGGACGATAGCAAAATGCAGGCTGTAGTGGTTGATTATGTTGGTAGAGGGAGAGTGGGGGAGCCGTTTAATCCAGTGTTCTCTCGAACAGACTGCATCAATTGGGCAGAAAGGAGCAACCAACATGAGAAAGTTAACCAAAGATGAACTCTCTGCCATCCAAGACCTATCGGACAGCCCACTAATTGAGCAGGTCAGTATCGACCGTCACTCCAACACACTAGCCCGCGTAACGGTCATTTCTAAAGTCAATGCGAGCTGGAACGAGATAGATGCCTTACTGAATGCAATCTTTCCTGAGATGGAATATCGAGGCAAGGCGGGAATTAGTGTCGAGGATGGTGTTTTATCGGAGTATTTTTCGATCGATGTTAACGAAGAAACCTTAATAAATCTTGTGATAAAGAAGGAAATTGAGCAAAAAGAAGAGGCCCTGCTACGAACAGAGGCCCCGACTGACAAGGAAACTACTCATCCCTATTCTACCACGCAAGACGAGTTTTTAGTACAGGTGTTAAATGTTGAACTATTGGGACCGTGTGAATCTTTTGTTTAAGGGGAGAGAGTGGTTTAGGGAGTTCAAGGAACAAGATCATGAGCATGGTGAAATATTAGAAGAGTTCGAGGACGAAGAGGAATCAGAGGAGGAAAACAATGAAAATCATCACACTCCAATCGTTAGCCCTTAAAAACTTCAAAGGTGTAGAGGATTTTACCCTTGAGATAGGTGGAGCAAATGCAAATGTTTATGGCAAGAATGCGACATCCAAGACTACTCTATACTCGTCATTTTTGTGGCTTTTGTTTGGGAAGGATGCCGAAAACAAGTCGGACTACCAAATTAAACCGCAGGACGAGAAAGGTAATGAGCGACACAATTTGCAGAGTTTTGTTGAGGGTATCCTATCTGTAGGAGACAAGCAATTAAAGCTCAAGCGTCAACTCTCTGAAAAATGGGTAAAAAAACAAGGAACTCAAACGAAAGAGTTTACAGGCAACGAGACTAGCTATTGGGTTAACGATGTCCCGGTAAAAGCCAAGGACTACGTTCTCGAAATCAACATGCTCATAAAGGAGAACATCTTCAAACTGCTCACGAATCCCCTCTTTTTCAATACGAACGAAAAAGGTTTCGGATGGCAGGAACGGCGCAAGATTCTATTTGAGATATGTGGAAACGTGTCGGATTCTGATGTCATTGACTCGTTAGTTACTATTGGCGATAAAAGTATGTTTGACTTACAGATGGTAATTAATTCAGGCAGAACGATTGATAATCATAAGTTGGTCGTTGCTGAACAAATTAAAAGCGCCAAATACCAAATGGATGGGATACCAAGTCGGATCAACGAGCAACAACGAAACATCACGGAAGATGTCACCGATTATACAGCTACGGAAACCTCACTACAGGAGCAGAAAAGCACTTTACAGGCTATCGAGATTGAATTAGCTACAAACACACAGGGAGCTAGTTTATACCGTCGGAAACAGCAACAGGCGTATAAGTTGCAGAATGAACTTAATGCTCGGAAGTTGGAGATTGAAACTGCTGTTGGTGCTGATGTCAAGAAGTTAGTAGACGAAAAGGCGAAACTAGAGGACATGAAATATCTTCACGGCACAGCAATTGAAAGACTGAATAAGGAATCACTTCTTAGGACTGAAGAATTGAAAACAATTGCGGAAAAGGTAATTGAACTTCGCAAAACTTGGGGAGAGGAAAGCTCCAAGGAATTCGTTGCTCCGGATGGGCTACTATGTCCTACATGCGAACAAGTATTACCCGAAGGACAGCAGGAAGAGAAAGTTGCCAAACTAAAAGAAAACTTCGGCAAAAATAAAGATGGCATACTTCAATCTATTCGTAATGATGGTCAAAGCTATACGAGCAGAAAAGAACTCCTCAATGAAGAAATTGAGACAGTTAAGGAAAATCTTACTGCGAATGAGGTCGCCCTAGAAAAGGTTAACGCCCGTCTTGCTGAACTCGAAGCCGCAATAACAGCGCAACAACAACCGGCAGACGTTAATTATGACGATGATCCACAATACTCCACTCTCGTTAGCGAACTTGCTCTCTTGAACGCCGAACTGGACAAGCCAATCGAGGACACGACAACCGAACTTCTAGCTAAAAATCAGGAAATATCATCTCTCATAGAATCCCTGAACAAAACTCTCAACCAAAAGGAAGTAGTCGAAAAGGCTAAGATTCGCATTGACGAACTAAAGGCAGAAGAAGGCAAGTTGGCCGGTGAACTAAACAGCTATGAGCGTCAAGATTATCTAATTAAACAGTTCACAACTGCCAAGGTAAAGATGCTTGAGGATTCGATTAATAACCGATTCAAGACGGTTAAATTCAAACTGTTCGACACACTGAATGACGGAACAGAGAAAGAAGTCTGTCGGACGTTGGTTAATACAAATGGGGTTTGGGTTGAGTTTGATGGGGCGAATAATGGTGGAAAAATTAATTCAGGAATTGATATTATCAACCTTCTGTCAGAGTTTTACGGAGTATCGTTGCCACTGTTTATCGACAACGCGGAATCATTAACTAACTTCGTTAGTACAAACTCACAGGTTATCAAGCTAATCGTGAGTGAGTCAGATCCTATTTTGAGAGTGGAGGTACAAGCATAATGACAACGGATATCGCGGTAAAAGAGCAAACCATGGCCGAACGGTTTACAAGCAAGGTAACAGCATTATTTCAAGGTAGTGTGGGAGAAATTGTCCTAACAAATTTCCAAAAGCGTCTAGTTCAAAACTATTTCATTGTCGCGGATATGACCCTTAAAACTGCCGAAGAGAAGCGGAAAAAGAAAACCAAGAATCAAGACCCCTTACCTGTCATTTGGGCGAATATCGACATGGAAGAACTTTCCCAAAGTGTCGTAGCAGCCGCGAGGATAGGTTGGGATCCACAACAGGACAACCATGTTAGTCTTATCCCCTTTAAGAAGAATGGCGTGGCTAAATACGGCCTAACGTTCATGCCTGGGTATCGAGGAATTGAGCTGAAGGCAGTCAAGTACGGCTTAGATGTACCAACAGTCATCGTTGAACTCGTTTATTCTACCGACAAATTCAAATCTATCAAAAAGAGTCATACCAACAAAGTTGAGTTTTATGAGTTTGAGATTACTAATGACTTTGATCGTGGACAGTTAGTGGG
>Ga0209728_1002074_pt1 | contig 10719 bp, 14 predicted proteins | sample RifGroD1_FD_183997 | JGI IMG/M metagenome (GOLD analysis project Ga0209728, IMG submission 183997) | Groundwater microbial communities from Rifle, Colorado, USA - Groundwater D1 (SPAdes) (version 2) | ecosystem: Environmental > Aquatic > Deep subsurface > Groundwater | place: Rifle, Colorado... | reverse complement strand
AAGTCTGCCTAATATTTTAGACTTTTCTTCTATTGCCTTATTTTGCCTTTCTTCCGCATTTACTACTAATTTATTTGATATAATTCCATTAAGAGTAACTTTAATATTTTGTCTAACTTCTTGCTCCAATATCCACTGACTTATTTTCTCTAATTCTAAGATAACTTTCTCATGGAATATTACATCATAAGATTTATAATAATATAAAATATTAGAAGTTTTATTTAGCAACTCACATACCTTTTTATTAAATTCAGAATATTTATCAATAATAAAAGCATCTTTCTTACTTTCTAATCCCATTACCTCAAGAATTTTATTTTCTGCATATAATATTATATCAAGTTCTTCATCCGTAGCAGTAGTATGAGTTTCTTTACTTAATGCTATCTTATCTTCTTCACTTCCACCAATAAAATCTAAAATATTTACTTTAGTCCCATCTTCAAGAACAATATCTTGATTAAATTCAGTAAGACCACAGGCAACAGTAGTAACTAATTTCCAACTTACTAAACATTTACTTTCTAATGATTTAAAAGCTCTTTCAACTGTTTCATATAAATTTCTATTGTTTAATATATAGAACTCTTTAACATTTTCACTATCGGCGTTTATGAAATCAGATAATATTTCTCTATTAAATTTTCCAAAAGAATAATTATCATTGATCATATCCAAAGCTCTTAACATTTTATCTCTACTTAAATATATTTTTCTTTCTTTTGTGGTTTGATATTTTTGGACAAGTAGATCTAACACTAATTGTTCAATATATTTACCATAAACATTATTATTTCCTTTTGTATTCTTTCTTCCATCTGATTTTTCTTTAACTTCTAAATAAGTTTCAGTAAATACAAATTTATTTCCTTGTTTATGGAATTTAAAATATCTTTCTAATTCTTTCAGTTGTGATAATTTGGCGTTACCTGTTAAAACTTTTTCATCCAATTCTTCACATAGTTTTCTATAGTTAGCGATTGTATTGTTTGCCTCTAGTTGTTTCTTTAATTTTTCAATGTTCATTTTTTAATACATCTCCTTCATATTTGCTCTCACTTATATAATTTAAACTAGCAAGACGAGGTGGAGAGTTTACCTCTAATAATAGATGATCAGTCTATTATCCCTGCTAGTTTTGTGCAATTTACAGCACATAAAAATTCTCTCTATTTATTTTTAAAGAGGACTTCAATCTGATGTAAATATTTTAAAATTCTCAGACTTACAAATCCTAAAATCCTTGCTATAAGCCACTTTCAGAGCATCAAATATCCTATGAAAATGTCCTTTGGTTGGTATTAGAGTGGGAAATTGGATGGATGGTGGGGGTTAAAGTAAGATGAGAGATAGGAGGGATTAATTTGTAATTTTAATCCCTTGATAGTTCTTGGAGTCTTTCGTCTTTTTATTAAATTTCTGCATCTAACTTTTGTTGTTTCTCTAATTCTTTATCTTGAGTTTCTTTTAATTTCCTTGCTTTTAACTCATTTAATTTTTCTCTTATTTCAGTCTTTGATTTAGGTCGAATATAGATCAAAGTTGTATCAGTGGATTTATGACCAGCAATTTCTTTTGCCATCTCAATGTCACCAGTTAATAGCATTACATTATTAATTGAAGTTTTTCTGAAACAATGGAAATGGAAATCCTCAACACCAATTAATTTTCCAATCTTTTTAGCTCTATCTTGTAAAGTTCCATATGTCATTGGGTGATACTCTTTATTAAATCTAGTCATGAATAAAGAATCCACTTCAAGATTATCTAATTCTTTTCTCATCTCTAACCATTGTTCTATGTATCCCTTACATCTTATATCAAATACAACTTCTGCTCTACGACCACGTTTCTCTCTTATATCTGTAAACATCATTAAATCTAAATCCATAGCAGAGAGAGTGAGTTTAGATATAGCACCCACTCTATTAGCACTATCAATTGCAAGATGAAATATAATCCTATCTTGAATATCATATTTTGGATCAGTATCCAATTCTCTACTTATTGTTTCGATCTGCTCTTCGGTAAGAAAATAATCTTTAGTTATACGTTCATCATTAGCACCCTTCATACGCTCAATTTTGTCTTTAAAAGGATGATAATCAACAGTCTTCCTTTTAACGCTCCAACCATAGAAAGAAGATACTGCTGAAACCTTTGTGTTTATTATTTTCTTATTATTCTTTAATGTGTCTTGACAAAATGCCATAAATCCTTCCATTATTTCAATAGCATTCTTAAAGAAATCTACATCATATAAATTAACATTATCCCATTCTTCTGCTAGATAAACTAAAAATTGTTGCATATAATTTTGGTATGCTTTATACGTGGTTTCTTCTACCTCTTTATTTTTTAAGATACTTGATTTTAAATATTTTGTATATAACTTTAAATTATCTGGATTTATTAAAGCTACTTTATCAGGTGTAAAATATTTAACCCGTGTCATTTTAGCCATTAATTCACTTCCTTTATTTTATTTATTGAACAGCATTTATTATCACATCATATATCTCTTTTTGTTTAGAACTCCATAATAATGATGGATATATTACCAATAATAATAAGTTATTATCTTTACATACTTGTATTTTCTCAGCAGTTTTTATATCATATTCCTTATTACCAGTTATTCCGAATATCTCAACAAAACATTTTTTGTTATTTATATTAAGAACAAAATCAAACTTATATCCTTTAGAGAATCCATTTATGTATGTTTTATACTTTTCTTCTTTTAAGAAATTAATATTGTAATTTTCCAGAACTCTACCTAATATCTTTGAAATTTTTAGTAAATCATCTTTCATTTCGTCTAAGGTTTTATCTGGATATCCATGTTTTGTTAATTCAAAACCACAAACAGTCTGTAGATTCTTCATAGTTCCAAAATATCTCAGAAAGAATTTACAATTATGAATTATACCTTTGAGATAATTAGCATCTATATCTCTACTTGTAGGAGTTTTATTAATTTTACTTTCTAATTCCATATACTCGTTCATTAATATAGATTTTGTTACATTGAAATTATATTCATCATAATTAATACCTATTAATTTATAAGCATTTTTCAAACCACCTAATCTTGTAGAATATACTGACATACAAGGCATATCCTCATTATCATTAATATCCTTTGAAGTTAATAAGTAAGGAGATACTTTTTGTTTTTCAATTGTGTAATACTTCAATAATTCTAACGCAGTATCATCTGATACTATCATTTTATTAATACAAAATTGTATCTTACTTGTTATTCCTACTAATTCTTTTAATATTCCTTCTGCCTCTTTACTAATTAACATTATTACAACACCGTCCTTCGTATTATTTGTCCTCCAAAAAGTAATAGCAGGAAACCAATAGGACTAACTGGCTTTTCGGGTAGCTCTCCCTATCCTGCAAATGTGCAACCAATAATCAATCACACAACAGAAAGACACTTCTTTTCGAAATGTCTCAAGTTCTATAATTGATTAAATTATTTATATATATATATATAAATATATATTATTTCCTATCCTTATCTTCCTTCGATTTATCTTTTGCTTTCTTCCTAGCACTTCTTAATTTCTTTAACTCATCATACTCAATCCAACCAATATCACTATCTTGTTTTGAATATGCAATCCAATGAAAATCTACATCGGGATATAATTTTTCAAATATTTTTCTTTTCAAAATTGCCATATTATCAGGATCACCTTTCGTATCGACCACTTGGACAGAATCATCACTATATGTAATGCGAAAATCACTTATGTAATAGATTGCTAAAATTGATTTTCCATCAGATTTCCTTTTATATTTTTCCTGTAATATGTATTTTGGTTGTAATTCAATATTTTTCACTTTTCCTTGTGTTTGTAAATCTAATAAATATTTATAATACCTAAACTCCAAATCTGAAGAAAACTCATGTCCATTTAGAGTTCTCTTCTTCTTTGCAGAAGGTGATATATCAACATTGTGCTTTGAACGTTTAATAATTTCTCTCACTCCTATTTATCAAATTTAGATATGCACACAAAGCGCATATCTAAATATTATTTATGTATTACTTACTATCTCAACTTCTTAAACTCATTACTATCTATAGCAAATCTCTTAGCTTTCTTTAACTCCTTAATAGATTTCTCAGCTCTAACTGGTTCAACCTGATTAGGATATTCTTTTACTAAATCTCTATAAATTTCTCTCCAAGTATATCCTTTCTTACACATCCAATGTATTTCATCTTCTATTTCTCTAATTAGAGATAAATCTGGAGTTGAAAGAAAATCTCTAAGATTATCTTGTTGCCTTAAATCTAAATGTTCTTTTATTTCTTTTGCATACATATTATAAATTATATCATATGTAATGTTAGTAATTTTTGCGTAGGATATTCTATTATTTGGTAATTCTCCATTTTGGATAAATGTAGATATTGAAGATGTTTCTCTATTACGCCTAATAGTTCCATCTTTTCTAACCACTAATTGATCTAATTCTGCTTGAGTAAGATATAGGATAGACCCTTTAGTTTCTTTTATAGTGAAATAATCTCTAATAACTATTTTGTATTCTTTTCTAGATAATGGAGTATCTAATAACTTAAGTAAAAGAGTATATCCTTGTTGAGATAGAAGATATATATTTTTTGAAATAGATATATCTCTTTTAGAAAATCCTAATTCATTCAACGGTACTTTCAAAAGACCGTTCTTTAAATCAATAAAATCAGTACCTTCCTCAAAATATTTGTCTTCTATATGATTCTTTATAAGTTCATTTATTTTCTTTAATTCTCTACTATGTAATTCTGCCACAGTTTTAGCTAAAATAGTTTTTTGATCTTTTCCAAAACCTCCATATAAATTAGGAACTTCAACTCCACAAACTTTAACTTTACCTTTGATTATTAACTCATTATTATTATTATTTTCCATTATTGATTCCTTCTTTCACATTTAATTTTATTAGTTTTATTATTGGTTCACTCATAATTATTTCTTTCTACTACACCATGCGTCATAAACATTTGTACTCTCAGAAAAACTAAACTTGTACCAAACTCTTTTTGTTTCTGGATGCACTCCAGTTGATTTTGCCATAATTCCATTTTCCATATAGAACGATGCTTGGGAAGGGTTATAAATATAAACAAATCTTTCTTGCTCTTTTTCTGTCAACATAATTTCCTCCTTTCACTTATAAATTTGTGTTTGCAACTTTGCAACACAAAAAGAGACACCTAAAATTAGATGTCCTATTTTCTTTTGCAAATTATTAAATTATTTATTAGAATTATAAATTTCCTAATTCCAAAAACCCTTGCTACAAGCCACTTTCATGGTTCAATAAATAAGATAAAATCAGTGATTTATTTGATTGATGTTATGGTAGTGTGAAGAGGGTTGGTTGATAGATAGAAAAAGTAAAAAAATAAGAGGAAGAAGACAATTTGGTTTGTCTGTCTTCCTCTTATTTGTAATGATTTGGAATTATTTATTAAGATATAGTTAATAATTATAGGATTTGCAATTCCCTATAATTATTCTTTATATAATCACGCATATCTCCCTAATATAAATCCATAAGGGTCAACAATATTGACAACATTATATTTATCTAGTTCTAATATACAGCTCCTTTGCTTTTAAATATTATATGGGGAAAGAGACGTACAATAGAAATACGTCTCTTTTAATTACCCCTTAGCAAGTTTGCAACCTCACTATAGAATCATAATTATTTTTGTTTACTTCAAAGGCAATATTTTAATATTAAAACATCTGTCAGTATCTTTATCTAAATTACCTTCATATTCAATAGTAATAATATCACCTTTTTTATATTTCACAGATTGTACTTTAGGATCAGAAAAATTAACTGCACAATACCACCCATTTAAATATATACAACAGAAAGTATTTTTAATATCTTCAATTGCAACATTAAATGTTTTTGTAGTAACAATTGTTTCTTCATCTTGTTTTGCCATATTAAACCTCCTTTAGTAAACATTATATTTATATTAATTACTGAGCTGGAATAAGACTTTCATCATAGATCAACAAATACCAGAGATCAGTATTTTGAGGACTCTTCAGTGCCTCAATTGGAATGTCTAGTACACTGGGATCACCCGATGCATTCATGGAAATTTTCCAGGAGTCCTCGATTTTCCCATTGGGAACAATGATTTGACCAGCATAATCAGTTTTTGTAAATTCGTCACGTACTAAACAATCCATAGTAAGTTTAAAAGTTCCCCCAAAACTAGTAGAAGTTACGGCAATTTTCTTAAGTGTTGCATCACTATCTGCCTTATAATATACTCTTGCAACCATAGAACTGGCTTCAGCAAATGTTAAAACTTGAGCAGCAATAGAATATTTAGTACCTTGGGCTGCTGCTGCATCCGCAACTAACAAAGTTTTAGGAGTTACACCATCTGTATCAAGAAGGTATACAGAGGTTATTGATTTAAGTTTCTTAGGCAAGGTAAGAGTGGTAATAACATTAGAAATAGTTGCCTCATAAATCATATCAACAGCATGAACACCAGTAGTGATACTATTACCACTCAAAGTTGCAAGGGCCAAATTGTCAAAGATGGCATCCTGGAGGGTTATTTTTACAGCTTTGCCACTCGAAAAACCAATTAACTTAGCATCACCCCTACCGCCCGTACTGTATTTTGTCTCTGAAGAGGTGTCAATCTCTGCCGTTTTTAGGGTTCTCAAAGTTACTACTGCATTATAAGGGGAAGTTAAACTGGAAAAAGTAACATATGGAGTTTCTTTTATTGTCCAACGATTCGGAGTTGCCATTATTAAATTCCTTCTTTCTTTTTAAATTTATGTTTATTGCATTGATATTATAAAAAACAACAGATATTTTATCTGTTGTTAATTTTGATGTTTAGGTTTTTAAAGTTTTCATCCAATTAAGGTCTTTCATATTTATTTCTTTCCCATTAACCGTTCCTGCATAAATACCGTTTAATGTAAATTGATAATTATCAATTAAATTTAAACGATTTAAAGCATCGTATAATTGATATATGGTTAAATCCCAAATATTTAAAATGTTTAAATTATTTGATTTATTTGCAATTCCTGAAATCATACTAGATAAAGTAACTGATTCTTTTATTGGATTTTCTCTTTTTAAAGCTTTTATCTTTTCGATAATTTTCCTAGCTTCTTCATTTGCAGGATTATAATCTTCTTTTTCTTTTTCTCTTTCGACGCAATTTTGCATTTGAATAATATTACAAATATTACTCCAATTATCTTTATTTATTATTTTTAATTTATTTACAACAACATTAAATTCACCATCAATACTAAATTCATTTGTATTTTCAATTCTTAAAAATAAACCAATTGCACCGATAAATCCTTCAAATAATTCTTGAGATCCACTTTTTAAAAACAAATCAAAAATTGTAATACTATTTAATTCTTCAGGAATGTCCTTTATAATGTCTTCAACATCTAAAGCGAATATATTCATTATTTGTTGATATTTTTCATATCCAATCTCAACAATCTCACCAATTGTAAAAGGTTTTATTTCAATTCCATCCACAAAAAAAGAACTTCCTTTTAATAAACGCAGTTCATCGTCTATTTTAATATCCATTTTTATCACCTATTAATTATTAATCACCTCAAATATTTACTATTATTTAACCACCAATCGTCATCATTTTTGCAAGTAATCTCAACATTTTATAATCAGGTTGACTATCTAAACCAAAAGGGAAAGCAGTTTTAAAATTTAATCTTCCAACAGTACCAATAGATACTCCATCAAATTGCTTAGTAATCCTATTACAAATCTCATATGGTCTTAATAAACTTTTATTATCTAAACCTTTCATTAAATATAAATCTTTATGTAAAACAACATCAAAAATTACTGGCGTTGATTCAATATGATCGATATCAGTATTACCATAATAAATCATCAATTGAGTTTCTACTTCCTTGGTTGCCACACCTGTATATTGATAAGGAAAAACTTTATTCATAAACAATGTTTTGGGGTTTTCCACCACAGGTTGAGATAGGGGAGAGGCAACATTATAATACACCATCTTAACTAAATCTTGATTTTCAAGAGCCTTGTTAACAATTAATATTAAATTTTCACTTAATGTATCTAATTTCATCTGTATTTATAACCACCCTTCATCTGGTGGATCTTCTGGGGCTACTGGTTGATGTGAATAATAATTAGCAATACCCAATTCAATATTATCGTCAGATGTATTAATAGCACATTCCTTAATCTTGATATTTAACAAACCGACATTGCTAATTTTGTCTATACCAACCACTGAGTACGCACTACCAGATAATATAAATCTAGTATTCTCATCAATCTTCAAAGTATCTACAGTATTTGGAATAGCCACTACATACTCATCAGCAGGGATAGACAAGAATTTATTTTCTTCAAGATTTATATTCCCTTTCCCAACAATACAAGGAACATCATATAAAATTAAATTTTCATCGTAGAATTTTAGTGTGTTGTTGGATTTAATCATACTAGCAGTTTTATATGCTTGTAAATTATCAATATTACTAACAACTATCCATTTACTACCTTCCCCTTCGACTATTGAACCAGTATTTACTACAGTTTCAATTGGCATATGAATCTTTTTATCATATTTTCCTTCATTTAATGGATTTGAATGTGATTGGATGATAACTTGTGTAGTAATATCATCTATCATTACACTAGAACCTTCTGTGCTATAATATCTTCTAATATCATAATTTTCTTTTACGTCTGATGTTATTTCTTCTTTTAAAGAATAATCTGAATCACTACTTATCCATCTTTTTCTTACATCCATATTTCACAACCTTATAGAGTAGAGAACTTATTATTAATTCTCTACTCAAATAATTTCTCAATAATTATTCTGGTTTTGCTAAACCTTCAATTCTTAACGCAGAAGTATCAACATCGGCTTTGTAATATAATTTAGTAAAAGGAACAGCAATATTTTGTCTTGATTCTCCTGCTTTTAAAATCATTAAATTATTTGCTGCGCTTGCACTTGCCACGTCAAAGCTAATCGTAACCACATTTACCGAATCGTTTACAATAAGATTAATAAATGCCATATCCAATGTAACATTTTGTTCTGTTTGATTTGCAGTTAGTGATCGTCCGATAAAGTTTGTCATAATTAATTCCTCCTAATAATTTTTATTTTATTAAATAGTATTGTTAAGTACCAATTGCGATCCATGCGACATTGGCAAATACAGAATCCGCAGCAATTGGGGTAACGTCTCCTACTCCTGTAGGTTTCCAACTCTTAATCCTAATCGAGCCAGCCACAGGTGCATTCGTTTGATTACCTATTGTTGCAGTAGAATACATATGTGTTAATGATGGATCTCCCACCATTGATACAAAAACATTAGTAACTGTGGTTAGTCCAGTTGCTACATCTTCACTTGCCGCGCCAATAGTTTTAACACCATGTTTAATTTTATATCCTGCTTCAGCTCCTTGCACTAATAGATTAATTTGTGACGCTGTTTTTGTTACACCGTCTAAAAGATTTTCTTCGGTTTGAGATAGTTTATTGAAGTCAAAATCACTATATCCCATTTCAATCTCCTTTCTTTTCTTTCAATGACTTTATTTTATCACATGACATCTCTTTGGTAATTAGGAATTCTTTTAATAAAATTGCTTATTCCAAGAATTTTACCTCTTAGTTCAGGATGATCATGCAAAGAAATACCAAATTCTTTCTCAATCATGTGCATTAAATGGTTTATTTTCAGATATTCTTTCCTGCATAAATCTTCAAAACTCATTTCACATTGTGGTGTTTTAATGAGAATCCTCTTGTTATTATTATTCAATTTTTCACCAACTTAATTTAAGAATTTGTATAAGAATAAAATTCTTGTCTAAATATTTCAATTTGCTCATTTAAATCTTTTAACATAGATGAATAAACTTTATATTCGTCTACTTTATTTGATAAACGATTAAAATCTTTTGTTCCTATAGTTGTTTTTAAACGAGATAATGGTTTTAATAAATACTCTAAATATGATTTTTTCATATTTAATGAAATTAATTCTATTTCGTCTACATCTAAATCATTTATAAATATTCCGTCATATGTTTTACTTACAATTAAATTTAAATTAGTATTATCTGTATCATCAAATGTAACTAAAATGGTATCCATAAGTGGTTTAGTAATTATAAGCATAGGATATTCAATATCAACTAATTCAACGGTATAATCTAACTCTATTTTAGATTTTATTTTTGTTACTATATCTGATTTTGTATTTATATCTAATAAATCAATTGTATATGTATCTAAATTAATATTTAGAGTTATATCACCACTATTTTCTAATATCCCATAAATTATTAAAACTGCATTATTAGAATACAAAGTATAACTTAAATTATGTGGTGTAGTTTTGTAACTATACCCTATGGCAGTTTCAAAAAACTCAAAAACTAAATCTTGTTTGTAAGTGAAATCCACATCAGATGCTTTAATGAAAAATTTATCATATATTTTTTGAAGTAAAGTTCCCAAACTATTTCACCACTTTTCTTAATTTGGTTATTCTTTTTCATCTGTTTTATCAGTTTTAAATGATAGACCTGTATATTCTGTCAAATATTGAATCTTATCATAGTCATTTATCT
>Ga0209728_1002069_pt1 | contig 10740 bp, 26 predicted proteins | sample RifGroD1_FD_183997 | JGI IMG/M metagenome (GOLD analysis project Ga0209728, IMG submission 183997) | Groundwater microbial communities from Rifle, Colorado, USA - Groundwater D1 (SPAdes) (version 2) | ecosystem: Environmental > Aquatic > Deep subsurface > Groundwater | place: Rifle, Colorado... | reverse complement strand
TTTTTATTCTTGTGACTTCTTCTAGCGTATCACTTTCTTTAGTTATTTTGGGTTCCCATGTATATGCGGTATTACGTAAATCTGGAAGTTCGATTAAATATAATTTATTACCTTTCCTTATTACTGGGATAATTATTTTAATTAAGTTATTTAATTTTCTCTCGGTAATCTCAGGTACAAAAGCTTTTCCTTCAATCCATTTTGCCATAATTAAAATCAATCCTTTCTAATACAACCAAATTGCTGTTTTATCTTAAGTTATCTTAATCCCAAGAATTAGCTTTTGGTTTAACGAAATATTCAACACTTGATACTTCGCTACCAACTATAGCTGCACTTTGACCATTTCCATCAAATATATTAAGGTGAAATATTTTTATTTCGTATGGGTCTTTAGACATCAATTGCTCTATTAATTCATCAAGTTTTATTGTAAGTTCAGTTTTATATTCTTTGCCATTTTTCATGCAAATATTATATACATAAAACATTTAATTTCCCTCCTTTATACCCATAAATGCTAAGTTTTATCTTACTTATATCTATATTCAGCTCCTGCTCCATTATCCTCAGCATAAGATTTAATTTGTAACTCAAACCAATCAATAAATTGCATTTCGGTCATTGATTTTATTTCTTCAATATTACGAAGAAAAATCTTAAACAAATCTCCATCACTCAAAAGATAACTATACATTTGATTTACTTCTACTACAATTTTATATTTCGTTAAATAGACACTCAATTCATTTACATAACTACTTCCATAATCACAAGTCTCACAACCAGGAGAACTCCAATTGTCTTGTTTTATATCTACAATTCCACCATCTGTAAATTGTAATAATAATTTTGTTTCTTTCATTAGTTAATTCCTCCTACATTATTATTTGATTTTATAAAGTCAACCATTTCTTGAGCGTCCATATCCCATTCAAGATTTTCAGACGCAATTCTTTCAGCGTCTTCTTGATTAATAATACCATCTAGATAACCTTTACCAAATTCTATTAACTTTACTCTCAATTCATTACATTTGACACATCCATCTTTCAAGTCATAATAATCATGATATCCTTCATAATTTTCTTCATCTTCATAATGCCCTTCTGCCCAAAATTCTGCTTCAAAAGCATCACATCCTGAACATGATCCAAAACTACCATGTACCCATCCTGTTTCTCCTTGGTAATTAACTTTTGCCCACCAATCTCCTTGATAACTTCCAAATTTTTTAAATGTCAATACCTCGGCTCCTGCCATTTTTAAAGTTTCTTGATAACTCATCTTATGTACCTTCCTTTCAATTCTTATTTAACTAACTGAGGGTAGTCATGAATTCCCCACCATTGTTTATATTCTTTTACGGCATCATTGAATGTTACATCTTCAATTTCCACAATACTATCAAAGAATTCATCACTCGCAGTACATCCGCCATAACCTTCACCGATAAATATCATTTTACAGAAAGTATTTACCTCTCTCATTGCTTGTAAAACTTTATAAGCATTATCATCCATATAAGGCCACGACATGATTATAATATTGATATCTTTGCCATATTTTTTAACTGTATCAATAGCATCTATATTTTCAATATCAGTCCAATAGTTTTTATTTTGATTCCAATTATGTTCTGATTTCCAAGAAAAATCATCTGTTGCTTTTATGTTAACTCCTTGTTGTTTTAATGCAAAACTTAAAGATCCTGTGCCAGACATAACTTCTAAACATTTTCTACTACCTATCCATTTTGATAAAGGAATAATCCAATCCAAAGACACAAGAGAAAATCCCATTTGTTTGATAAATTTGTCACGCAAACTCCATTTGTTAATATTATTAAACATGTGTTTTGGATATGAATTTGGGATTTGTTTTTGATTGATTTGAGATATGATAGAATCAATGATGTCATTTTCTTCTTTGGAACTTTCTTGGTTTAAGTATGAATACATTTTTACAACCCCTTTTTAATGTTTTAGAATTTATTCAACAATAATCATAATTAATTTACACCCATTGTTGTAACCACTAACTATTCTTCGTAACTCCATATTAATATCATAATGTAATTTAAATTGATCATGATTCAATTCATACTCTTTAATAAAATCACACAACTTCTCATGTTCAACAATAATACAACTTTCTCCTGAAGCAAAGATTATAGATTTTAATATTTCTTTAAGTTTATCAAGTTCAGACCATTTTGTTTTGAGGATTTTAAAATTTTCAATTGCATGTAATCTCATTTTAATCACTCCTTAATTTTAAGTTTAAACTTTAATTATTTATATATTAGTATATCATATTAGTTAAAGAAATACTATCCATTAAAATCAACATTTTCTGGTACTACTCTTGCTCTACTTTATCAATTACAACTTTACCTTCTTTATCATAAATAGGGCATAAAGATTTTCCATAACCTGCATTAATCCAATAATAATTTACTCCTGATTTTTTATCTACTAATACATAAACATCTGCTTTAAAACCTTCTCCTTGTGTATAACTTTTAATTATAAATTTATTTCCTAAAGCATCATCTCCTTTATGTACTCCACAACCAGTTAGTGTCACTATTGCAATAATTGATAAAATTAATAACTTTTTCATAATTAGTTTCCTTCTTTCATATTTTATTTTATAATATCGTAGCCCTAAGCAAATATCCCATAAAAATACCAAGTCCTATTCCAAATAATAAATACATTCTCATACCAAATTTTAATTGCTTAGAGGTGTACATTTTGCCAATAGAATATTTTGTATTTTCTTTCTCTTCAATGTTTTTATATCTTTTCTTATACCAATATTCTAATGCCGAACTGTACACTGTTCATCCTCCTTCCATTCAAGCAATATCTTAATAATCTTTTCACGATTTGTTAATTGTTTCATAATTACTTCCCTCCTTAATTTATTTAGCTACCTGACTAACCTGAACTAACTGTTCTACTTTAATTCCCTTTGATTTATTGCCTCTTTTACAATTTTCATAAGCATATCTTTTTAAATATAATCTATTAGCACTTTTAACTTCAATTTGAATTCGATCCTTAGTATCAATAATATTTTTTCTATGATGTCCTAATTGTGCATGTAACTGAGTAAATCCAATTTTTAATATTCTTAACTCTTCTCTTCTTAATAATAATTCACTCATCCATTTATTAAATAAATATCCTTCAGAAGCATTAAATTTACTCCACATTATATCATGCTGTAAAGAAGTTATTTCTTTGTCTACTAAATTGTACTCATCATTTACTGCTCCAATCCTTTTGATAATATTATTATGCATAACAACTAATTCATTTATAACAATGTTAACTTCATAATTTTCTAATATATTATCTTGCTTTTGTTTATAAATTACATATTCTTCAGCAGTCATATCATCTTTCTCACGATTGCATGGATAGCAAGATATAGTTAGATTTTCTGGAACAGTCTTACCTCCTTTACTTACTGGAATTTTATGATCAATTGTTACAGTTTCAGTAGAAGGAATAGATTTATTGCAATAAGTGCAAATATGAGGATTAGATTGTTTAAAGTTTTTAATTATGGTAAGTTCTAAATTGGTATAGATTCTTTCGCACATTATGTATTGAACCACCTTTCATATATTTATTTTTAGATTTTTTATAAATTTATACTTAAGTAAACATCGTTAAGCTCATCTTGGGTAATACCAATATAACGCAAGGTTTCCTTTGGACTAGAATGATTTAAAATCGACTGGATTCTTGTAATGTCAATTCCTGCTTCATATGCCATCCAACCCCATGACTTTCGCATTGTGTGGCAACCAATATTATCCATAATTCCAACATGTCTGGCAGTATCATTTATAATTCTGTATGCTTGCTGTCGGGTTATAGATTCATTTCCTTTTCTAGATGCAAATAAAGCTATTTGAGATGAATCTATAGAAGATATATATTCTTTCAAAGCTAATGATACGTTGATATTGAATGGAAACGTCTTTGCTTTTCCAGTCTTTTTCTCACGAACCGATAAACGAGTAATTATTTTACCATTTGAATCAATTACATCTGACACATTCAATTTTAGCAAATCACTAATTCTTAGACCTGAGTTAATACCTAATGTGAATAATGCCCAGTCTCTAAGGGAATGATTTTTTAAGTAAACTTTCATTTCCTCAATTTTCTTCTTATCTCTGATTGGTTCAACTGTTTCCATTGGATAACCTCCTTTAAATCTTCACTGTAAGTCCAGAATTAGACCTGTAAGCCTCTTTACCATCATCATTAACACTAACATACATCGCGACACTTAAAACGATTAGAGCAATGATTACAAGTTTAATTCTCATGGTTATATCACCTCTTTCTCACAATATTTATGTTTAGCCTTATGAATAATTATATTAGAGTTTTTTGGTTTTATAACCATGAGATAATCCAATAATTTAATAAATTTATTTTTACATTATGTAGTGTCACATTCCAAAATAAGCAATTTCCAGTAATCCAGTTTCTTTTAATATCCTCTTTACTAATGGTCTACAAATCTCCTTTGATTTACCATGGTCAGTTAGAGTTATTGACTTTTTAGTATGTATGTTTTGAAATGTAATATGCGATCCCTTTTGACGCAATCTAATCCAATTGTATTTTTGTAATAGTTGGACTAAATCATTTAGGGAGAAACCTTTCATCCTCATTTATAGTGATCACCTCCTTTCTAAGTTTGTTTGGTTTTATAATCTAAACAATTTTCTCCACCAAGATTTTTCAAGTTGATCCGCTATCTTGTCTGCTTCTGATTTTAATCGTTCGCTTTCTTCATATTTTTCTCTGCGCCATTTTTCTGATGTTTCATACTCTGCCCTATCATTTTTAGCCTTTATCAAAGACTCCTCATCTATTACTGTTTCTAAAATTACATTAGTAAAATAAACCATAGTATCTTCTGTTCCTCGCATAGCATCTTCTATAAAATAAATATCTCCATTCTCATGATTAAAAAATTTATCACCTTTAGATAATGCAGGTTCTTTTATGTCTATTTCTAAAAACACTGGATTTTCAATTACTTTTAATTTGAAATCTATAGACATAGATTTGCCCCAAAAATTATTTTCTCCAAAATAATATATTTTCTCCATCTTTTTGCCTTTAAATATACTTAACATTATTTTATACTTCCTTTCTTGTTCACCACATCAAATGGTAATTCTATTTTATCTGCTTCCAAGAAAATAAACCTAATTTTCTCATGTCTTTAATGTTATATCTAACACAATCAAAAGCATCTGCAATAGAATATCCCTTAATTATTTCAGTTCTTCCGTCTTTCCACGTTAACTCGAAAACTCTTACTGGCTTACACCAATCTTTTAAACTTTCACTATACATTTTATAATATTTCCTCCTCTTTCTTTATATCATCTTCATTAAGAATTTCATTACACAGTTCAACACATTCATCACAAATAAAAACTCCTGGCCCTGCTACAATCTTTTTAACTGCTGATTGACTTTTACCACAGAAAGAACATGAGACTTCGTGACTCCTATTTAGTTTTGCTAATTGATCATACTTCTTTGCTTTTTCTACAATTTCATAAAACATTTCAGTATCCATTTTATATTACCTCTTTCTTACTAAAATATGTCCGATTCCATTTATCACGATATGATTCATGTCGTTTCAAACGTAATCGGATAATACTTTCAAACCATTGTTTCGAAGCATTTATTAAGAACATTTATTTTTCACTCCTTCAATCTTTTTAATTAAATAAAATCCTACAAATGTCGAATATTCTCCTCTATTGCACTCCTCTGGATTATGTATTATTTTTCTACTAGAATCTCTATTCGTTATCTCATACGCTCCTCTTTTATGAGACCATGTACCATCCTTATTTTGTCTCAACCAATGGTAATCATCATTTGCCATGCAAAATGCAACTTTCCAACAATTTTCATCTTCAATATATTTTTTATATGTCGTTTTAAGAAGTTTATAACCCAAACGTCTCAAATCTCTTCTTACAGAATTAAGTATTTCTTTACTTGCTACTTTTATATCATAGTAATCTATCCAAGATTCCACGCCTTTCCCACCTAAATATCCTGGTTGACAATAAGCATAATCTTCATAATATTTTCCAGTATACGGATTTAAAGGCTGATTAATTGCATAGGTATAACAATTATTTGATCTTCTTTTGTATTTTCTTTTAATTGAATTATTGAAGGATAGGCCGTTGTATTTTGATGTTGTTTGATTCATCAACTTTCAACCTCTTTTACATAAATTTTTAATGATTTCTCCAACGACTCCAAAGTTATTTTCATCATTGGAGTCGATTTGATTTTAATTTTACCAGAATAGATTTTTAGATTGATTTGGCGTGTGTCGAATTTATAATTACCAATGTGATACATACCATATCTGTCTAGCGTTGCACCATGCTTTACGAGTAAGGAATTAATAGAAGCAATGTGATTTTCTCTTGCAATTGAAGCCATTTTTTATGTACCTCCTAATAAATTTATTTATGGATTTATAATATCACATATTAAGAGTCATTGCAATAGTTAATAGAACCTAATTCTCCTACAACTTCAACATCTTCTAACTTTAATCCAATTGGAGAGAATCGAAGACAACCACTTTCTTCATAACATTGATTATCTTCAAGGTCTTTCCAATAATGATATAAGCATGATTTGCAATTGCGGATTACTTTAATTTTCATGACTAGTTTTCAACCACTTATACACTTCATCCTTTAAGTTATATCCGTTTTCTGTCCTAAATACTTTTTCGCTTTCATTACAACCTGATAATCCTCTGAATTTAATATGCCAAATATCACAATCTCTTGTATCCATGTCAAAACTTATATATTTAATCATCTTTGGATATATTTCTTTACCCTGATGAATCTCATACATATTCTTCCATGAATGATTATCTTCAATATATTGCATTAATTCTTTTAATTCATCATAAGTTAATCCCATTATTACACGCTTCTTTCTGTATTTTGTTAATTAGTATTCTTCTTTTTATTCTTTCTTTTATATTGACATTTTAAAAAGAAAATCACAGGTAAACAAATTAAAGGGTTATGTTCATTATGTTTGCAATTTTTACATTTTTCATCTATTCTGTTCAAATTACTAACCTCCTAATCATTTAAAATGCAATTTTTATCGTAAAATAGGATTCTGAAACCCTTGCTACAGGCGAGTTTCAGAATCCTATAATTTAAATTTTAGTCGTTCCAACCAGATTCAAAATAACTAATGTCTTTTTCTTTGAATTTAGTTCCAAATTTCTTATTCAATTCTCTGGCAGAAATCTTTTTCATATCACCAATCTTTTCATTTGGAAATTTTTTAATAAAAGTCATTGGTGTAATTCCAATTTCTTCATTATTCCATCCACCTACAGTAATTATATCACTATTAAATAATTGATCTTTTTCTATTTCATAACTATCATTTACAAATTCTATCTTTTCATCATCAGTCATTTCTTCTAATCTTTCATCTGAAAGTTCAAACCATTCGTCACCTTTATTATCCTTTACATACTTATTGAATAGATTTAAGTATACTTCATTCCCTAATTCAATGGCTTCTTTGCTCACACCAAAACAAACAAAAGAACTGGAGCTACTATTAGTTACATAGTCAAGACGCATCTTCATATATTAATCATTCTCCTCCATTATAAATTTCTTTAAGGAATTCACTTGGAATATGCTTTGCCAACCAAGCATCGTCACCTTCGGTATCCCCATCATTAGTCCATTCAATAAAACTAGCAGACATATAGTGTTTATCATCATCAATTTGATCATCTTCTAAATAATCTCTTACATCATGATAGTTTTTATTCTTAATATTTTTTCCCCAATGTAATATATGTATCTGCAAGGTTTAATCCATATTTTCCAAACTCTTCCTTGAGGTAATCTTTTAATTTAGAATTGTTATCAACCTCATAAATTACTACAAATGATGAGCTACTGGAGTTAGTCGTGAAATCTGTTTTAATTTTCATCCTCTGCTTATCTCCCCATAATCAAATTCTAAATCACTCTGATTTAGTTGTAATTCATACACTTTATTAAATTTCTCTACCATTTTATCCTTGATTTGTGTCAAAGTTTGATTCTCTAAGTCATTTTCATCTAAATCTTGCCCTATATAATGGACATCACCTCCCTCACCAATTACTACGGTTAGACCACCTTTGATTGATATATCTTCAAGATATGATTTTTCATATTTCTTCTCAATCTTTTTGTATGATAGTTTATTTTCTGCTAATACTGTCTCTTCTAGTTCTCTGGTGTTTAGTTTTAGACAGATAAATGAAGTAGAAGAACTATTGGTGATATAATCGCATTTGATTTTCAATTATCCATTCCTCCCTGCCCCATAATCTGATTCAATATCAGTAAATCCATTACTTTTATCTACAGCATCTATTGCTTCAAGTATACTGTCAGAAAAATCATCATAATCTTCATCATAATCTACATCATAATTTGGATATCCGTCTGATTCGTCAATGTCGTCTCCATCACTGTAGAAAATAAATTCAGAATCAATATATTTTTTAACATAATCTTTAGAAGGAGTAATATCTACTCCTGCCCAGTCCCATTCAAATAATTTACTCCAATTTCTATTTCCCATTGCTTTTAAAAGTTCTTCACCTGTATATGTATCATATCCATATTTGTCTATGATTGGCTGTGCTTTTTCTTTATCTGAAACTCTTGCAAATACTGCAATAAATGATGACGATGATGAGTTGGTAGTAAAATCATTTTTAATTTTGCACATATTAATAACCCCACTTTACTATATTTTCTGGAACACCTATCTTTGTTAAAAATTCATCCATATCAAAATTATCCATACCAGTCGATCCACTAATAGTAAATTCATCTTCAGAGATATTCCATTCATCCCATCTATCTGTTTCTTCCGAATGTTTATGAATTTTCATGATTTGTTCAGAAGTTAAATGTCTTTTTACAATAATAAAGCTCGATGATGATGAATTAGTAGTATAATTTTGCCATAATATATTTTTACCTCCAATATTCTTTAAATTTCCATTTGAAACTTTTTGATTGACCTCCATCTCTAAGAATATAATCAAATACATGTCCTAAAGTATCTCCGTCATCATCACCATAACCAACATTTAATGAGGATTTAGCAGGAAATACTTGTTGCCTATTATTAGCACAAATAAGCATTTGCTCTTGTGTGAATCTTTCATCATCTTTGTACCAATTATATTCACTTTTGAAATCTTCAACCAATCTTGGATTTTCATTCACAAAATCAACTAAAGTTTTATCCTTACTAGATTTGTTAGTAATAGTAAAACATGTACTACTAGAATTTGTAGTATAGTCACTCTTAAATTTCATAGATGTTTTTCTCCTTTCTATTGCATAATTTATTTATTTCTTGTGTGAGTGGACACCCACCTCTGCAATCATTTTGATTTGTACATCCTGTACAACTTTTCCTATGATAATCTCTAAATGATTCAAATTTATCACTATCCCATGCTTCTTGAATTGTATTTTCGTTTAAATCTACAGCATATTTAAGTGTAACTGTATCAAATGAACAAGGTAACATTTTAAAATCAGGTGTGACGTATCCAGAAAAGGATGCTCCGTCACATGGAGTAGCAGAATCCATATTAATATCTTTTGAAAAATTAACTAAAGCAGGTAAATGGCAAGCATCGAGGCCAACTTTAAAATTAAAATCTCCAGTCTCAATTACTTTATAGAATTCAGCAACTCTTGGATCATCAATTTGTAAAACATTATTTTCTTTTACACAGCCAATTGGTTTATACATTAGAAAAATTACAGCATTAATTCCTTTAGTAAAATCATTTTCTTTAAGTCTTCTGATAGCATCATCTATTGAATCATTACTTAGGACAAAATGAATGTTAGTCTTACAACCTGCTTTAAGGAATCTATTTATTGCATCGTATGTATATGGTTGACCATATTCACTGACTGCTACCGCACCACAAAAGTCCTTAGTGGCTTGAATTTGTTCATCTGTTAATTCAATACCTGAAGTTGTATAGTTTGGTACAATTCCATTTTCTCTAGCATACTTAACAATTTCAACAAAGTCTTCATGCTCATTTGGACTTCCTGAACCACCTAATGCCATTTCAAAAGTTTTGCCTTTAGATTGATCAACTATTTTTTTGAAATTTTCCAATGGCATATTTGGTTTGTTCATTTTGCCTTGATAACAACCTATTGTACATTTAGATGAGTTCAAACAATGTCCCATTATTCCGATATCTAATAAGGAAGGGTAACTTCTCATAAAAGGATCTATACCGGTATCCTTTCCATTTTCATCAATAACGCCTGAACGAACATAGAAACCAGTTTGTGGATTAAACATTTCAACGAATTTGTTCTTTTTGTCAACTACTTTAATCATTTTCTTTTCCTCCTAATTTTTATTTATATATTTACTAATAACATTATATATTATTTACCGATGTAATGTCAAGAATTATTTTCCAATATGCTTAGAATAAAATAAGTAACTTATGGGATTATTAGAGTTGTATACTAACTACTATTATACACCTTAATAATTAGTATACAACTACTTATAGTAAAATTATTTATGTATGCAATTTAATTTATTCCTGCAAATTCTT
>Ga0209728_1002068_pt1 | contig 10742 bp, 24 predicted proteins | sample RifGroD1_FD_183997 | JGI IMG/M metagenome (GOLD analysis project Ga0209728, IMG submission 183997) | Groundwater microbial communities from Rifle, Colorado, USA - Groundwater D1 (SPAdes) (version 2) | ecosystem: Environmental > Aquatic > Deep subsurface > Groundwater | place: Rifle, Colorado... | reverse complement strand
TGACAATGTAGTTAAGGAACTTGCTAAAGAATATAAGATGCCATTAGAGGATGCACAGAGATATATGAATGATACCTTAAAATATAATGAAGTGAGTTTAATAACTTGTGTAAATTGCAACATAATTAATTGTGAAGAATGTTGTGATAAATGGTATATAAATTATAAGAACTTGGTTCTAGAATAAGTAGTTGATTTCCAAGGAATTTAAAATAAAAAGGAGAGAATACAAATGTATTATGATGAAGATGATAGAGAACCATATTATAACCCAGAAGATTTTCTAGAAGAATATGAAATAAATTTAAGAGATATTGTAACCAAAGCAGTTAATGACAAAATTAAAAACACAATTGATAAATTGCAACTAGCAGAAGATGAAAATAAAAGACTTGATAAAGAAATCAGTGAACTAAAAAGAGGTATTTTTAATACTGATAGATTACATAAGGAGCAATTAGACAAAGCGTTGAAAGAAAAAGAGTTAGAGGTTCAGAGGAAATTAAATTGCGGTTTTGTTCCTCACGATAAAGTTTGGTATATTGAATCAAAAGCAAAGCAGAAAAAATGCGAACAATGTAATGGAAATTATAATGTAGAAGTTGAAGTATTGGGTAAGAAGACAAAGGCTAGTTGCCCACATTGTTCTTATGGGAATATCACAACTTATACATATTCTATAAAACAGGACACTGTATCTTCTATTTATTATAATTATCATAGAGAAGATAGAAATAGAAACTATGGAATTGTTCTAAATGTAGATAAAATATATTTAGATAGATATGATGGACAAAAAGATTTAAAGAGTTTATATAAGACTATAGAAGAGGCTCAGATAGAATGTGATATTAGGAATGCAAAGGCAATAGGATGAAAAATCTAGATTTATAGGAATGGAGGTAATAATAATGACTTGTTGGGTTATCTATAATTATAAAGATCAATTAAGTAACTCTATGGCAAAGAAATTTATTGGGGATACATATGAGGAAATTAGTACAGATATAAACGCATGAAGTAGGAGAGATAATATTCAAGTTGTTGATGTAACGGAATCAGTAATGGATGAAGACGATTAAGAAAGGAGGCATACGATGAAAACATTCTTTTTTACTATCGAAGAGAGCAGTATTGGAAAAGGATATGTGTCGGCAGAGAATATCGAAGAAGCAAAACAGAAGATTAATAGTGGAGACTGGGACGATATTTATGATACGGTAGGCGTTACATATGGTAATTTAATTGATATCGAAGAAGAATAAGGTGATCCTTTGAAAGTTTCATTTTAACCGGTATATGTTTATAAAATAAAATTATGAAAGAGGTAATTATTAATGAAAAAGAAATTAATCGCAGGAATTATTGGACTAACAGCTATGTCCACAGTTTTAACAGGTTGTAATCAAACAGATGCTCAAAAAGTTATGCAACAACAAAACACAAATAAACAGACTCAGGCAGCCAGTATGATGGAAAAATCACCTACTCCAAATTTTAATCGTAGTTTAGAAAGAGAAAATATTATCAATAGACTTAAAAACACGAATGACCCAAATCAATTAACATGGATTTATCCTATGAGTGCAGGAAGAGTAATTGGTAGATTTCCAGTTAGGGGCAAGATTACTTCAGGTGGCAAACGTTTAACTTCTACACAACAATACGTCACTACAGAAGCTAATTATTATGTAGGCGAAGCTCCAGATGAGATGGGTGCTTATGGTTCAAGTGGAGATTATGTATTTTGGTTTGATCCTGCTGGAAGAGGCCCATTTCAACACAGAGGAGATTATTTTGTAACACCTGTACCATATAAAATTGACTTAGGTTATGGAACAATTACTTATGAAGTTGATGTAAATGAAGAATCAAAAAGAACCAACTATGAAACTCAAATTAAAAATAATCAAATTAATGGAGGTAAATAATAAATGAAAAGTATTGCAAAAATATGGTTATATGTTTTAGGGATTATGTTTATTCTTGGAGTTGTTGGATTTGTAGGAAAAGTTGTTTTGTTCCCAGTCCATGTGTTAGATAAGACTGCTGAAACTGGTTATGGAATTATTGACAAAACTTTAAATGCTGATAATGTACTATTTAATTACGAACAATTCCACGATCTTTATCAAGGAGCAAAACAACAAGCAGTTAATATTTCTAATAGCAAAAATCAAATTAATAATTTGAAAGAAACTTATGGTGAAGATGCTAGTAAATATACAAAAGATGTAAGAAGTGATTTATCTTTTCAGCAACAAAACTTAGAAGGATATCTGTTACAATATCAAAAAATTGTATCTGAATTTAATTCAAATAGTAAAAAGTTGAATAGAGAATTGTTTAAAGCAAAAGAATTGCCTTATCAATTACCACTAGATTATAAAGAATTGGGAATTTAATGAGTTTTAGATACTATATTTAATGTTGATTTAAGATAAGACACTAAATATAGTATCTAGATTCCTATCAATGCAGTATTTGTTTGGTTTCAAAATTTAAAAGAAGGAGTGAATATTATGAAAAAAACAAATCCATTATTAGCAATTGGTGCAGGATTGATGGCCTTTGGAGTTACATATAACTATCGTAACGGTGATTATGTTTGGGCAACGCTTCAAGCTAAAATTCTTATTGGGTATCTTATTGTTCTATATTTGTGGGTAAGAAATACTAAAGCAAAAAGTAAATGGAGCAAGTAAGGAGATACAAAATGAAATTAACACATAAGCATTTACAAATTATTCATGATGGAATTGTAAAACTTGAATGTTCTTCATGTGAATTAATTAGGGAATGTCAAGGTAATCAGAACAAATATTGTAAAGAAATTAGTGAGTGGTTAAGAAAACAAGAGGAGGAAAATAATCAATGAACATTGAGTTCAACATCTTCAAACTAAAGAAAGATAGCAAAACATATAAACAATGGTCAACAAAAGATTACATGCAAAAAGAATTAGATTGTGACATTATCATTGTTGGAGAAGAGGTGAGAAAGGGTTATGTTTAATTGGTGGATTATTGTTAGATGAATCTGGATACTTAATTCCAGAAGAAGATTTAGAATACACATCTTGTTTGACAGAATTTAGTATACATAAGAAATATTTAAATGTAAGAATTATTGAAGATATTCAGAGAATCAATGAAAGATTAGTAGGGTAAGGAGAGTGATAATAAATGGAATGTCCGTATTGTGGAACGGAATTAATACAAAGCGAAACATATGGTAAAACTAGGTACTCAGAACATTATTGGATTCATCCGAGGAGTTGGATAGAAAGAACGGGGGATATTTATTATTGTCCAAATCGTGAAGGATTTGAAGAAATAGAAGAAGTGTTAAAATATGTCAATAAAAACAATATTGATTATGAATCTTTAGATGATATTGTTTGTGAAAGTAGCATGTTTAATGGATTCTTTTATACAGATGAGAATGATAATTTACATGAAGGTTATCCGTGTTAATTAAAAGGATGGGGTGCTTACAATGGATATTCTATATTTACATGAGTAATTTGATACTAAGTAATAATTAATATAAAGGTAGTGAATACTATGTCTAATTTTGTTTTGACTCTCCCATTAAAAACTGAGAAGTTCCAAGAAGATATTCTAGATAAAAATTTTGAGAAATGTAGAAATATTTATAATGCTTGTATTACTGAATTACATAAAAGATACAATCATATGCGAGAATCTAAAGCATATCAAGCAAATTGTAAATACAAAGGTAAAGGCAGAAATAAAATATTTAATAATCTAGACATGAAATTTAAATTAACCAAATATTCCTTGCACAGTTTTGTTAAACCAATGTATAATTACTTTAAAATTGATGCCAATACTGCACAAAAAATATCTTCAAGAGCTTTTAGTGCTTTTCAAGGATTAATATTTCATAAAGCAAATAAAATAAAATATAAAGCATATGGTGGATTAAATTCTATTGAAGGAGCAAGTAATAGACAGGGTATTCGCTTCAGAGAAGAAAATATATTATATGCTGGATTAAAAATACCTGTGATGATAGGTAGGAATGATATTTATGCTCATATGTCTTTGCAAAATAAAGTTAAATATTGTAGAATCAAACGCGAAGTCATCAAAGGTAAATATCATTATTATGTTCAATTGATTTTAGGTGGTATTCCTCCCATCAAGATTAATAAAGACACTGGAGAGATTAGAAATTATATTAACGATGGTGTGGTAGGTCTAGATATAGGTACTCAAAGTTTAGCAATATGTTCTAATACAGAAGTTAAACTATTAGAACTTGCCCCAGAAGTTGAAAATATTGAAAAGCAAAAAAGAATATTGCAACGTAAAATGGATCGTTCTAGGAGAGCGACTAATCCAAATAAATACAATGAAAATGGCACAATTAACACTAAAGATAAAAGTAAGTGGATTAAGTCAAATCACTACATTAAAACTCAAATGGAATTAAAAGAACTTCAAAGAAAGCAAAGAGAAATACGGAAACAATCTCATAATAAACTTGCTAATTATATTTTAACTTTGGGTGATGACATTAAAGTAGAGACAATGAGTTATAAGGGATTGCAAAAGAGAGCGAAGAAAACTACCTTTAATAAGGAAACGGGTAAATTCAATAAAAAGAAACGATTTGGAAAGTCTCTTGCAAATAAAGCTCCATCTATGTTTCTTACAATTCTAGATAATAAACTTAAATGGATTGATTTAGGATTGAAAAAGATTGATACTTGGAAAGTAAAAGCAAGTCAATATAATCATGTAAGTGATAATTATATTAAAAAGGAACTTAGTGAAAGATGGAATGATTTTGGAGAATTTAAGATACAAAGGGATTTGTATTCAAGTTTTCTAATTATGAATGTAAATAATGAGTTAGAAACAATTAATAGAGATTTATGTTTTGATAAATTTAATGAGTTCAAGGTTTTACATGATATTGAAGTTGAAAGATTGAGAAGTTTAGAATTAAGTTTGGCGTTGAGAAATGTAATTTAAATTGAATACTAAAAACAAGTCTAGAATCGGGCTTGATATTGTCGTTAATTATTTCAGTGGAGATATTGGCAATAAAATTCTTATGGAAAATGATTGGTGTTTATATGTTGTAGTTTATAGATGAAATATTATGCCTATAAATGAGAGTATAAAAGAAATTCATTAGTACATAAGAACCTGCATTCGTGCAGTGATTCAGAATTGGTAGTGTTTATAAAGCACAAAAGAAGCGAAGAAAGTATATGGGAAGGTAGAAAAAGATATATGTAGAATACTAACAAATGACTCTTTTAATGGACAGAAAGGAGATGTAAAATGAAATTAATTAGAACAGAAAACTTAGAAAGACAATTTACTATTTCAATTTCAGAAAGTGATTTAGGAACGTTATTTTTAGCTTTAGGAAAATGTTCAGATATGGATATCAGAGAACGAAGGGATGAATGTTATTCAGAATTAAAATACAATCCAGATGCTCTTGCAGTATATCAAGAAATAAAGAATATTTTAGATTCAAATTAAGATTTTAATTGAAAGAAGGAAAATAAAAAATGGATGATGAAAATATTCAAGATTGGTATGAATATCACACTAAAAAGTTAAACGAAATGCCACAAGATTTTCTAAAAGAATCTGTTGAATATCTAAAAAATATATTTATTAAAGAAGGTTCAGCACAAAGTATATTAGATGCATATAATCAAGATAATGAAAAATGGTGGGTAGGAAGTCATTTTTATTGGGGAATGAGTATCCGTAATTCGTTAAGAGAAGGTGGATTTCTAGATGATAAATTACCTGATAAAAATTGGGACGATTACTATATTCCAGTTGTCGAATTAGCAGTAGGAATTCGGAAAGCAAACCAAATGTAGTACTTATGGGAAAGGAGAATCTTAATGAGTATAGAAGATTATTATAGGAAATACAAAGAACCAGAATCTAGAAAAATGCATGACGAATTATTTAAAACAACAACGGAATATAATTATCATATGTTTGGAGTGGCGTATGGTATGTATATTATCTATGATTTATTAGGCAAATATAAAAAACAAAGCAATATATTGTATGCTGATGAATTAATGAAAACCTTAAAAACCGTTGCGGAGTTAAGTGAAAAAGAAATTAATGTTTATTTCAGTAGATTGATTGCTGACAAAGAATAGAATTAAAAAACAAGATTTAATGTATTTTAAGGTGGTGATGATATATATGTTTGTAATATTTATTCTAATATTAGTTATTACACTATTGGTTTTAGCAATGCCATTATATAGTAAAGTTGGCAAAAGAATTGAACAAATGGAAAATAAAATTAAAGAGGAGATTGAAAACAATGAGAAGAAATAATTTTGAAGTAAGTAATAATTTTATTAAAGGTGCAATCACTACAGGAGTAATTGTATTAGGATTAGTTGTTGGAGGATTTTCTTCAACTACAAAAATTAATCCAGGTCATGCAGGAATTGTTTATAATGTATCTGGTGGATTAGAAGATACAACATTGAGTCAAGGATGGCATATAGTAGCTCCTTGGAAAAGCGTAAGAGAATATCCAATTTCTACTGAAACAGTTTGGTTAACAAAAAGTGCTACAGAAGGATCTAAAAATGATGATTCTTATAATACCTCTACTATGGAAGGGAAACCAGTTAATGTAGATGCTTATTTTACATATCATGTTAATGTAGATAAATTACCTGCTATATTTAATCGTTTTAAAGGTGCTGATATTGGAAGTATCCAAGATGGATATCTTAAGCAACAAATTAAAACAGCATCTCAAGCAGTTACATCTAGTTATAGTGTATTAGATTTATATGGCAATAAACGTACAGAGATTCAAAATAAAATTCATGATCAACTAATTAAAGAACTAACTCCGTTTGGTTTAGAAATTGAATCATTTAGCTTTGGAGAAATTCGCCCTGACACTGATACTATGAAGGCAATTCAAGCAAAAGTTGACGCTCAACAAAAACTTCAACAAATGGAAATTGAATTACAACAATCAACTGTGACAGCTAATAAAGCAAGAGTAGATGCTCAAGGTATCGCAGATGCTAATTTAATCAAAGCCGAAGGAGAAGCAAAAGCTAATCAAGTATTGCAAGCATCATTAACAGATACACTTGTAAGATATCAAACTGTATTGAAATGGAATGGAGCATATCCTCAAGTTGTTGGTGGAAATCAGATTATTAGTTTACCAATGACTGATGTGACAGGAAAATAATAAATAGGGGGAGTTAATTCTCCCCTTACTAAAAATAAAATAAATAAAAGAGGTAAATACAAATGAGTATTGACCGTGAAACAATAAATAAATTTGAGGAAATTCTAGCACATAGGCGTAGTCAAGATCCATTAAATATTGAGCCAAATAGATTAGCTAATGAAATATATCCCTATGAAAAACTACATAGTATTTTTAAATTAGGTTCTGCTCAAATGTTAGCAATCTTTAAAAATCATGTGTACAAATATTGTGTAATGATGATAAAGATTATATTGATGCAATTGTTAAAACTAATTCAGATGATTTAGAAATGAAAGGGTTTTTAGATAAGCTAATTCAGAAATAAATAAAAGCAAGGAGGTAATATAATAATTGGCAGGACATATTCCATATAATGAAAATCACAGAGAAATTAATGGTATAATAGAGAAGAAATGTATAATACATAATATATATTCACCAGAAGATGAATTACCTTGGTTTCCATGTACGGAAGATTATTTTTATAAAAGCAAAATGAACAGTATTGATGGATTGCACCCTTGGTGTAAAGAATGTTCGAGAAGAAAAGCAGTAATACATAAAGCAAATAATGTAGAATATTATAAGCAAAAAGATAAAGAACGTTATGATGCAGATAAAGAATATAGAAAAAAATTAAGTCAAAAGTTTGATTTATTAAATCCTGGTAGGAAAAAAGAAATACGTGATACATATATGAAGAAACATCCAGAAAAACAAACGGAATATAGATTAAGAAGAGAACCTAAAAATCACAAAATCAGTAAGAAGGAGTGGGATGATTGCCAAAAATATTTTGATTATAAATGTGCTTATTGCGGATTACCTCTCAGCGAACATTGGACTAAATACAAAGGAATTTTTAGATTAAGTGGATTTCACAAAGAGCATAATAATGACAAAGGAGCAAATGATTTATCAAACTGTGTTCCTTCTTGTGAATCATGTAATTCTAAGAAATGGAAGTTTCCCTTTGAAGAATGGTATAGAAATTATCCACATTTTTCTCAAGAAAGATATGGCAAAATAATTAAGTGGTTAACTGAAGACTATAAATTATACATAGAAGAAAATAAACCTAATAAATCATACAAGTATAAAATTATTTAAATAAAATGTTAGTTTGAATGGAGGCGATAAAATGTTTCAAGTATTTGACAATAAAAAACCAGCAGATTGTTTTAATTTTGATTCAAAATATGGTTCATATTGGAGTAACTCTATCTATAGAACATTTGAAGAGGCTTGTGATTATGCCAATCGTTGGCTTGGAAAATTAAGCGAAGGAGTAGTTTTTACTTTAAATAAACCTTATGATTATTCTGGTTATGGAGATATTATTTTAATTAGAGATATAAGAGGAGACGGTGAACATAAATGAAAGAATCAGTAAAATTAGACGGTGGAAAATATGAAGTTATTTTAGGTCAAGATGGTAGTTCATTTAATTTTCATGCTTTAAGATATGGTGAAAAATGGAGAAATCTTGTTGGTGATAATTTAATTCTTGCTATGTTTAATAAAATTCAAGATTTAGAAGATAAATTATTGGCACATAGAATTGAATAAAATAGAATTAATTAGAAAGGAGAAATAAAATGTATTTAAAGAAAGCGCAAGCAACAAAAGGTGGAGTCATACATATTGCATATTTAAAATCTAATATGAGTTTATGCCTACAATATGTTGGTGAAGATGTTCAGAACATTCAAGATAAAAATGTTACTTGTAAAAAATGTATAAAGGCATATGCAAAAATAGAAAATAAATATAACTCAAAGAACATTTATTTGAAAGGAGAGAATGAATAAGCAATGTTAAATTTAACTCAAGTAGCAGTTATTAATCAAGAAACATTAAATGAATTAATCAATGAAGGTGAATGTACGTCAATTGACGATGTAAATTTTAGTGATGCTCAATTCGGAGATTACTCACAAACTGCTCTAATTGATGAAGATCAAAAATATATCATATATTGGAATGATAACATTCATGGGAATCCTGACGATTTTATGGATGGGTTTACGAGTGCTTTGCAACATTTGGATATTGAATATTTATTAGAAGAGGAAGTTAAATTGGAAAATGATATGAAAGAGTATAAAGGAGTTACATATCGATAACTTGAAAGGATATTTTCATAGGATTAGAAAGGAGGGGAATTATAAAATGACATTAATCCATTGTAAAAACTCAGATTGTAAATATAATTGGGAAGATTCTTGTACAATTGCTTTGGAGAGTAGAAAACTTATTGCATTGGATGAGGACGGGAAATGTGAATCTCAAGAAGATGGATTTAGTGACTGGTATAAAGATGGATAAAATTCTTAAATATAAAAATAAAATATTGACATATGGTTGTGATAATGTTATAATTTATATGTGGTTGTGAAATAAATAATGAATAGAGGTGATAATAATTAATTGAGTTTCAATAGACCAAAAAACGAAACAGAGACACACTTTCTTTTAAAAGAAATATCTAAATACATATTATTTGGTTGGGGTTATAAAATGATAGCAACTGAAGTAGGTGGTATGTGGGACTTAGATATTGGCAAAAAGAGAAAAGAAATCATTGATTGTGTAGGAATTAAAAAGGTTAGAATAGCACCAAGGAAATTTCATTATGATATTAAAGGAATTGAAGCAAAAGTTAGTTTGAGCGACTTTAAGAATGGATTCTGTTGTGCTCCTGCAATGAGTTACATAATTTGTCCTGTTAATGTTATTCCAATTGAATTGATACCAAAAGATATTGGATTGATTGAGGTTCAACTTGATATTTTTGAGTTAAAGAAATATTCACAAAGAATTCCTGATATGAAAGGTGTTTTATTGGTTAAAAGAGCAAAGAAAAGAATTGACAGTAGATTTAAGTCTGAAGAAGCATATAGAAAATGGTGTGCAGATAGTTTGGAAAGAGTTGCATATAGAAGTAGTAGTGAACTGTTATTTTGGAGAAATTTTATTGAGTTTAGTAAGTAGAAAATAATAAAATTGAAAGGACTTGATAATATGAAAAACATCATAGGTATTTTATTGATAATTGCTGGAGCAATAGGTGGATTATATGTAGGTGGTTGGTTAATGTTTATTCAATCAATTATTGGAGTTTGTCAAGCATTTGATGCTCATACTCTAACAGGTACTTTAATTGGTTGGGCAGTAATTAAATGCTTATTTGCTAGTTTTGTAGGTGGATTAATATTCTGGATTGGTATGTTATTAGGTCGAGTGGTTATAGATTAAATCCCAAGAAAGTTTAGTTTAATGGGATAAAGAATAAAATGGAGGAAAGAGTATGAAATTATTAACTAGAGAAAATTTAATTAAATGCTATAAAGGGGCTAAGTCATACGAAAAGAGATATGTTGGAGTATTAATTGAAATGACAGGTTTTGAAAAACCAGAAGTAATTATTAATCAAAGTGAAAATTTTGATAAGAAATTAGCATATTATATTG
>Ga0209728_1002067_pt1 | contig 10748 bp, 27 predicted proteins | sample RifGroD1_FD_183997 | JGI IMG/M metagenome (GOLD analysis project Ga0209728, IMG submission 183997) | Groundwater microbial communities from Rifle, Colorado, USA - Groundwater D1 (SPAdes) (version 2) | ecosystem: Environmental > Aquatic > Deep subsurface > Groundwater | place: Rifle, Colorado... | reverse complement strand
TATTATATAAAATAAAATTATAAAGGAGGCGATATTTATAAATGAGGATGAAAGGCTTCTCCCTAAAAGATTTGGTACAACTCTTACATAAACATAACTGGATAAGATTGCGACAAACTGGTTCACATATTACATTTCAAAATACATGCACTAAAAAATCTATAACTCTTACTGACCATGGAAAATCAAAAGAAATTTGTAGGCCACTAGCGAAAAGGATATTAAAAGAAACTGGATTATTAGAAATTGCTTATGGTTGTGAGTGTTGATACATAAACTTTGTAAATTGTAATATAATGAGGTGATTAATTTGGAAACTGTAGAACCAATTAGAGATAAGAAAAAAATTGAGGAAATGAAAATCTATTTAAAATCTCAAAGTCTTAGAGATTGGGCGTTATTTGTATTAGGAATTAATTCAGGTCTAAGGATCAGCGACTTACTTAAATTCAATTTATCAGATGTAGTAGATTCAAATGGAAAAGTAAGAGATCGTGTTTCAGTAAAGGAAAAGAAAACAAGTAAAACAAAAACTTTTCCATTTAGTTCAAATGTGATTGATGCTTTAACTTAATATGTTGCTTCATTACCATCCACTCAGACAGTTCTATTTGGGTCTAGTAAGGGAGATAAGGCAATCACTAGACAAAGAGCGCATGAAATATTAAGTAAAGCAGAAAAAGCAGCAGGCATAAAAGAATCTATCTCTACCCACAGTTGCAGAAAAACTATGGGCTATCAAGCTTATATAGCAGGTGTTGATGTCACAAGAATACAGTCCATTCTTAATCATTCTAGTCCAAAGGAAACCTTGCGTTATTGGAATCACTAGGGACGAACTAGATAGTGTTTACAAAACATTAAATCTATAAATCTAAAAATAAACATATGAAAGGTGGTTCAATACATAATGTGCGAAAGAATCTATACCAATTCAGAACTTACCATAATTAAAAACTTTAAACAATCTAATCCTCATATTTGCACCTATTGTAATAAATCTATTCCTTCTACTGAAACTGTAACAATTGATCATAAAATTCCAGTGTGTAAAGGAGGGAAAACTATTCCAGAAAATCTAACCATATCTTGCTATCCATGCAATCGTGAGAAAGATGATATGACTGTTGAAGAATATGTAATTTATAAACAAAAGCAAGATAATATATTAGAAAATTATGAAGTTAACATTGTCATAAATGAATTAGTTGTTATGCATAATAATATTATCAAAAGAATTGGAGCAGTAAATGATGAGTACAATTTAGTAGACAAAGAAATAATTTCTTTACAACATGATATAATGTGGAGTAAATTTAATGCTTCAGAAGGATATTTATTTAATAAAAAGATGAGTGAATTATTATTAAGAAGAGAAGAGTTAAGAATATTAAAAATTGGATTTACTCAGTTACATGTACAATTAGGACATCATAGAAAAAACATTATTGATACTAAGGATCGAATTCAAGTGGAAGTTAAAAGTGCTAATAGGTTGTATTTAAAAAGATATGCTTATGAAACATGTAAGAAAGTTAATAAATCTAAGGCAATAAAGGTAGAGCAGTTAGTTCAGGTTAGTCAGGTAGCTAAATAAATTAAGGAGGGAAATAAAAATGAAACAATTAACAAAACGTGAAAAGATTATCAAGATATTGCTCGAATGGAAGGATGATGATAAATAAATGTATCCACTATATTTCATCCCAAAACGAGTAATTCAAGAATATCAAAAACATATCAATGGTGGAAAATCCCTAACCACTCCTATTATTAAGCGTAAAATCAGTGCTATGATTAATGCTACAAAATATTGCAGAATTGATTTAGGAAATAATAAATATCAACATAGATTTGGTCATTGTAAAATGATTGTTGAAGAAAATAATTTAATTGTATCAAAAGTTGAATATACAATTGTTGGAAGTGTTAATGGAAGTGATGGTAAATTATATAATAGAATATGCAAGGAATATTATGGTTTAAATGATAAGCATACTGAATTTGCTGAGACTTGTAGAAATAGAATTATTGAGGGAGTGTGTTAAATGAAAAAGTTATTAATCATATCAATTATTGCAATGGTAACACTAACAGGTTGTGGATCAAGTATAAATAAAGGTGATGATTTATTGGGAAATAAATTTACAGTAAAGAGTTTTATTAATGGAGGGGCATTGGGTGAAAATGTTTATGTTTTGATAGACAAAAAATCTGGAGTAAATTATTATTATATTACTGAAGGGAATAGGAGTGCTATGTCTCCTATCTATGATAAAGAAGGTAAAGTAGTAATTGATAAAGTGGAGCAAGAGTAATAGTAAATCTATAAAATTAAAATAAAATATAATCGAAAGAAGGAATTAATTATGTTAACAAAACCTGAATATGGATGGGTTAATGTCCAGCTAGAAGGATTCTCAGAAAGAGCAAGTTATATGACGGATATACCAAATGATTGTCTAGATGCTTTTATCTATGCTTTACAAAATAATTCACCAACTGTAATTTTCTTTGATGCTGAAGGTTGGGACTTTCATTTAATTGCATCATGGTATCAAAGTTATGTAATTCTAGACAAAGATGTTGTAAAAGTATTCGAAATTAAAAAAGATTTATTTAAGCTTGCAAAGGAATTATATGAAGACATCAACAACAATCTTAATGATTGGTTTAATTGGGGTTATGCAGATGATGAAGAGGAGTTAAAAGAATATAGAGAAAAACTTATTCTAAAATTAAGTATATTGGGAGTCGAACTTGCAAAAAGAGAAAAGTAAAATCATTTAAGTTGTTGATTTCGAAGTACATTAAAGAAAGGATGAAAGAAATGAAAGTAGATGGAGAACCATGCCCATATTGTGGTAAATATACATTTAGTTCTACACATCTAGACGCAAGTAGAAATTCTTATGTTGAGTGTTATAAAGAGGATGGAGGTTGTGGTAGACCATATGTAGTATATATCCCTACACCTACAGTACAAGCAAGGAAATTAACAGAGCAGGAATGTGGTCAAATAGAATATATTTATCCTTGGTATAAAGAATTAAACATGAGTGAATAGAACTTAGCTTTTCTGGGAATAGAAAGGAGACAAATAAAATGTTAACTGAATACGACATGGAATTATTAAGTAAAAATCAACCACATTCTTGTAATGATTATACCATTTATTTCAGTCTTTCAAGAGGTTGGGAACTATATAATATTTACAATGATTTGGTAATGAGGAATATTAGTTATTGTCCATTTTGCGGTGAGAAGTTAGATAAATAATTTAAATTAAGAAAGGATGATTTAGAATGATTAAAATTGAAAAGATTACCGAAGATAATTATGAGATTCTTATTTGTGAAAAGTTGAAAGGTATATTAGATAGAGATGAGTTATTAGCTTTAATGAGAGATATAGCATATGAATTAGATTATGAAGTAAGGAGTAAGTGGTAATTATGAGAGTTTATAAAATGTATCATACGGATTATGGAAATGGTCTAATAGCAATGACCATAGATCAGGTTTTAGATGAAATAATAAATGATATCGAAGAAAATAGAGGGGGTAATATACATAATTACACAAGAGATAATCTTCCTAAATTAAGAGAATCTCTTAAATCATTACCATTAACTGGCGACATAAATGATGCAACTATAATTGCCAATTTTGGGCCATTTATGATTAACGCTATGGATATGACGGAAGATGAATACAATAATTTGCCTGAGTTTGATGGATATTAATACTATGAATCAGCAATTCTATTGTATTAGAAAGGAGATTAAATTAATTGAAACAAAATAAACAAACAAATTGCTATTGGAATTCTATAAACATTGACAACAAATCTGCAATGATTGCATTTTATGAATATTATCCTAGACAAGAAGATATTAATGCAGGAATTACTAGAATATATCATTTAGGATTTGGCGTAGGAAATAATAGAAAGCAAGTTTCTGAATGGATGTTTAATGGAAAGCAATATATTCATCACAAGATTACTGGCACCAACAATATTAAATTTCTTATTTGGGCAAAGAATCAAATATTAGAGTTTGAAACTTTTATTAAGAGTAAATATAATGTTGGTAAAATAAAAATTGTGATAGAGGGATTAGACGATAGGAGGTTTAAAGTATATAAGAAGGGAATGGTTAAGTATGGATATGAGGACTTATATGGTTGGAATAAGATGTTGGTAAAGTTAATATAAGAAAGGAGAAAATAATGCAATTAATATCTAAAACTAAATACAATGAGAAAACAATTAAATTCACTGTAGAAGAGTATGAACATTTATTAAAAATCTTAGACCTCTGTACTCCACCAGAACATCGTAATTATTTATATGAGGTGATGTCAAAAATGTTTAATGATTTATACGATATGGATTTAGATTAAAATAAATGAACAAAAGAAGGAAAGAAGGAAAACAATATGACTTTATCAAAAGAAAATTATGATAAACTAAATACTAACTACCTCTATAAGAAAGAACCTGTAGTTGATCACAGTCTTTATATTGGGCAAACTCCTATTACATATCATTGTAAGAATTGGACTTTTAAAGTATCAAAATATGAAGATGGTAGTGCTTATATGAGAGACACTTACTTTAGTGATTCTAGTCATAGTTATGAGATTACAGATGAGAATATTGATGACTTTAAATTTGTCTTTGATTTTCGAGAGGTTAGGAAAATCGGTGATTCTCATTCAAATGAATATGACGAGGAAGATTTATATTATGTAGCAACGAATAGTGGTGGTTATTCATGTGGAGGATGTTATTGGATAAATAAAGATACTAAAGAGTCTAAGACACTATTAATAGATAAAAAGAAAAGAGAAATTGAATCATTGAAAAATCAGATGGAATGGGCAGAAAGAGATTTAGCAAGATTATTGGAGTAAATGAAAAATAATTTGGAAAAAGGAGGATATTATTAAATGATATATCAATTAAAAGCATATTATGGTGCATTGATAAAAGAAAAAGTTATATATTCTGCCGAATTAATTTTTGATGACTGCACAAAATTATTAACCAACCCCTTAGATAGTGATTTTCTTAAAGATCATATAACTAATAAAATTATTAGTGATGGTTTTAATCCAGATAATTTTACTTTCAGTTGGGTTACTAAAGAACAATATCAGAATAAAATTGAATCAAAAGTTGATGAAGAGATTGAAGTTAAAAGCAATCAATAGTCAGTTTGATGGGAGGAAGTTAAATGACCGAAACAGAATTATTAATCCAAGAAACTATCATCTATCTTCTTGAAATTAAAAAGGATTATTCAAAAAGTACCTCAATGAATGACATCGGTAAAGTAAGAACTTTAACCAATGCGGTAGAATTATTACACCAATATTTAAGGTTAATCAATCAATCAACTAATTAAATAAAGAAAGTAGGATTAAATAAATATGAAAATCACACAAACATTAGAAGTTTCCAAACAAGAGAAGAACATAATCTACAATGCCTTAGAAGCATACATTAAATACCTCACAGAATTGCTACCTAACAGTCCAGAAGGTAGTTGTAAGGCATCAATCAGTGAAACCTTAACTCAGACCAATAGATTGATTTCTGAGATGGAATTGACGATGTAATAAGCAGAGAGAAGGAATTATTAAATGGATAATATTATAAAAATATTTGACGCTCAAGACAAAGAATAAATGAAAAATGCTTTTATTGAAATTATCAAGGAACATTTTAAAACACAATTAGAGGACATGAGTGTATATCTATTCGATCCAAATGAAATAGAGGAAAAGATTAATGGTGCTTTTTCAGAAGTTGTAAAGGAAATTAAGATTGAGTTTAAAGAAAAGTTAAGAGAGCAAATGGTTGTATTTTATGATAAGAAGGTAAGTAAGATAATGAGTGGGATTAAGTAGGGAGAAAAGTTGTTCGTTAGAAGAATGTGAAAGAGTTGTTGGTATAATGATTGTGATGACATTAAAAACCTATACATCATCTAAAAATAATATTTTACAACTCCATTGACTAATCATAATAAATTGGCTATAATAAGACTATCCGAAGGTGGTTATATTATAGCTAATATTAACTTAAGGAGGGAATAAAATGAAAATTATTTACACCTACGCTAAAATTAAAGGTAGTCCTAATATTGATAGTGACAAGTATAGAGTTAATCATCTTCTTGATGAAAATAATCCAGATAAAGCTATTTGTGGTTTTAATCATTCGGAAAGCTGTAATATCAATGGTGTTTATGAAGAACCAGAAGATATGCTAATAAAGATCATATGTAAAAAATGCCTAAAGAAACTTAATACTAATCTGAAACAGTCAATATTAATTTAAGGAGAGATCATAATGAAAACAATCGAACTTTATCCACACAATCAAGAGACGTATGATAAAATTCAAACACTATGGGAAACTGAAAACAAAGTTGCGGCAGTCCAAGCCACGGGCACAGGAAAGTCATATCTGATACTAAAGTGTATCTATAACGATCCTAAAGCAAACAAGGTGGTTCTAGCCCCTTCTAATTACATATTAGAGCAATTGATAAATGAAGCAGGAGAAGAATTGCCGAACACAAAAACTCTAACCTATTCTAAATTATCATATATGAGTGATACAGAAATAAAAGAGTTAAATATTGGATATATTTTCCTTGATGAATTTCATAGATGTGGAGCAGAGCAATGGGGTGATGGAGTACAAAGATTATTAAATATTTTCCCTGATGCTAAAGTATTGGGAACTTCTGCAACTCATATTAGATTTCTTGATAATGCTAGGAATATGGGAGAAGAATTATTCAATGGAAATATTGTAAATAATCTAAGTCTTGCAGAAGCAATTGTAAAGAAGATATTACCTATGCCTAAATATATCTCAGCTCTTTATACTTATGATAATGAGATTGATAATCTCAAAACAAAAGTAGAAAATAGTAAGAATGATGAAGAATCTAAAAAGGAAATGTTAAAAGAGATTGAACTAATGAAACATAAATTAGAAAAGAGTAAAGGAATTCCTAATATTCTCAAAAAGCATTTATCTAAAAATTACAATGGTAAGTTTATTATATTCTGCAAGGATAAAGTTCATTTAGATGAAATGAAAGAAACTGTAGTTGAATGGTTTAAGCAATCAAAAGTTACAAAAGAAGTTAATGTTTATTCTGTTTATAGTAATTATGAATATGGAAATGCAGAAGTTGAAGCTTTTATTGAGAATAAGAATCCTAAATCAGTTAAGCTTTTATTTAGCATCGAAATGTTTAATGAAGGTATTCATATTGAGGATGTCACAGGGGTTATTTTATTAAGACCTACTGTATCACCTATTATTTACTATCAGCAAATTGGTAGGGCTATGCAAGTTGGAAAGAATAATACTCCAGTTATATTTGACTTGGTTAATAATTTTGATAATATTGGAGCAAAAAATTTTGTTGAGGATTTGGAAAAGGAAGTTAGGAAAGAAAATGATAAGTCAGATAAGGATGATGACAAAGGAGACGACGAAGAAAAGGGATATGTAGATATTTCTGAATTTATGATTTTTGATGAAACTCTTGAAGCTATGGATTTGTTTGCTAATATTGAAGGTAGATTAATTGATAATTGGGATGCTATGTACAAACAATTAGAAACATTTTATAAAGAAAATGGACACAGTAACATAAGTGAAGATTTTGATAAAAAATTATATATATGGTCAAACAACCAGATGTGTAAATTTAAAAAGAATTTAATGGACATTGAGAAAATACAAAAACTTAATGAAATTAATTTTATATTTGATCGTTTTGCTAATTTGTGGAACAATATGTATTTGCAATTGTGTAGTTATGTTGAAGAAAACGGTAATTGTAATGTATCATCAAGAAATGGTAGCCTTGGGCAATGGGTACACTCTCAAAAACAAAGGTATAAAAAAGGTGAGATTACTCACGAAGAATTTGAGAAATTAGATAAATTAGGATTCATATGGGGTATTGGTATGTATGAAAAAGGGTGGGAAGAGATGTTTAATGGACTTGTAGACTTTAAATCGAAATTTGGCAATTTCAATATTCCTGGAAATTATAAAGTAAATGGTGTAGGTTTGCTCAGTTGGGTTAATAATCAAAAAGATCGAAAAAAGAGAAATAAACTGACAGAAAGTAAAATTTTGATGTTAGAAGAATTAGGTGTTGTTTGGGAATCTCTTGATTTTAATTGGACAACACATTATGAAAAACTAAAAACATATTATGAAATCAACAATAAATATCCATCACCACATGGAGAAGATAAGATTCTATATAGTTGGGTTTCTAATCAAAGATTAGCTTTTAAAAAAGGAGCAATGAATCTAGATAAGATTAATTTACTCAAAAAAATAGCCTTTGATTTTAAAATTGACAAGAAAGAACAACCAAAGTGGATAGATTTATATGAAAAATATAGACAAATAGGGCCAATTCCTCCATCACATGAAGACAAAAAATTATATAATTGGCAACAGAATATTAGAAGAAGTTATAAATCAGGGACTTTAAGTACAGAAAAAATCGACTTATTAGATAAAATAGGTTTTATTTGGGAACCTAAAATTGAGCAAAATAAACTCTTATCATAATTTCATATTATGAATTTATTAAGAACAAACAATATATTGATAAAAGACTTGTGCAAAGAAATATCTATCTCTACAGGTAAAATGTCGGAATACGTAAACAATAAAGACAATATATCGTCAAAATATATTCATAAAATTTCCACTTATTTTAATATTGAACCACATCTAATTCAACCGCAAAAAGGAGATGGATGTGTTAAATAATCTTAATTTTACCTAAATCCAAAATATCCGAACCCTACAACCCTACTCCCAAGCCACTTTTAAAACCATAATTTCCCATAAAATTCGACTTTTATGTGATAATATAAATTAAAAAAGAAAGAGGGTAAATTTATGCAAGCTAAATATGAAGCACCAAAGTATTGTAAAGAAAATTATAAACATATACAAGGAGGAAATTTATGGCACGATTACGGACATAGTGGATACAATATGTCAAATGAAGAAATCGATTTAAGTATTCAAAAATGTATTCATAAGTTAAATCAAGATGCTAGATTAACTTTTGTTGACGGATCGAATGGAAACACTTTAATTATTGTTGAAAGAAGTAAATTTGGTCATTACAGTGTATATGTTGCTAAAGGTTATCAAGAGGTTACTGTTATTCCGTTAGGTTATAAATATGAGATGGAGGAATAAGCAAATGCAATACACATCAGAAGACATAAACAAACAAGTAAATGAAAATGAAACATTATTACAATTCATCAGAAACAGCGAAAAAGAATTTAATCTAAATGTTGCTAATCTTGGAGCAATGACAGATAATGAATTTAATGATTATATAAATTTTCTTGATGATTTGTGGTGTAAATAATTTGCATAAATACTTTAAAGAATTAGACGAGAATGATAATATCACAGGACTTTGTAGTATTAGTTATAAGAAAAATGAAAAGTTATGGGAGTATTTTTCTAAGGTATATAAAGCAGTTGAAATTTCAGAAAAGAATATGATAAATTGAGAAAGATAGAAGTAAGTAATGAGTAATAAATACAATTTTACTGAAAGTGATTTTGAGTATTTACATGAAGTTGTAGGCGTTATATGGAATAATAATGGAGATCCATATCTCAATGAAATTAAATTATCAGAAGAGAATTTATTTGAATTATTAGAAAGTGAGGAATAAAAAAATGAATTGTGTAATTTGTAACAAAGAAATAAGTAAAAGTATGTTCAGTAATAAAAACCTTTGTAGTAGTGAATGTTTTCAAATTGACTTTTGGAATGACAATATTAAAATTAAAGATGAATTACATATCGCCAGAATTAAAGGTGAACAATATTATATAAGCAATGAAGAAAGAAGTAATCCATTCAGAGGATTTGGTGGAAGGAAATTTATTATTAAGTTTTTAGATGGAAGAGAAGTTATTTCAACTAATCTTTGGTATAATGGTAAAATTCCAGAAAGTCATATTGAATTATTACCGGACAATGCAGAGTTTGTTGAAGGAGAAAAGTGATATGAAAGATCAAGATAAATTAAATCTCATACAAAAATATAGAAATAATCCAGTAGTATATGTTGAAGATATGCATCCAGAAATTAAGCTCCATGAATATCAAAAAACAATCTTGAATGCTGTATCATTAAAGAATAAAACAATCTCATTTATCAATGCTCGTATGAATCAGAAAAGATGGTTGGGGAAAAATGAAATTAGAATGGATGAAAGCAATGAAAATGAATTTTCAGGTATGGAGTCCAAAGGGGATTGATGTTTATGAGAATGGTGTGTTGGTTAGGACTTTAAAGGAGGAAGATAATAATAATGAGTGATGGTAATATTCGTAGATTCTTGGAACTAAAGACATTATTTGATAAAATGATGCTTATACCTTCAAAAACTGGAATAATGTTAGCAGAAGATAGACTGCAATATCAATTAGAAATTGATGATTTGAACAAGCAATTAATATATGCTTTACAAACTGGTGGACAATATTTAGAGATACCTAATACATTGAACTGATCAATTAAAATCTTGCATTTATATTATTTAAAGAGGTGAATGTTTTAATGAAACAAACTTGTAGCAATTGTAAAAATCATGACTGGGAATCAAACAATCATAGATTAGACCATTATTGTTTAGATTTTCGTCCA
>Ga0209728_1002062_pt1 | contig 10776 bp, 10 predicted proteins | sample RifGroD1_FD_183997 | JGI IMG/M metagenome (GOLD analysis project Ga0209728, IMG submission 183997) | Groundwater microbial communities from Rifle, Colorado, USA - Groundwater D1 (SPAdes) (version 2) | ecosystem: Environmental > Aquatic > Deep subsurface > Groundwater | place: Rifle, Colorado... | reverse complement strand
ACTTAGTCATTGATAAAAAATCACTTGAGGCGGCACGACAAATCCAGAGTCTCTATGCCTATATGTTCAAGCAGGTCTATCTTCATAAGTCATCCATGATCAGCCAAAGATATCTTCAAAAAATGATTTCTTTGTGGCTTGAACATTCAGGATTCAATTCCAGTGAACTTTGGAAATTAAATGATGCCGAGTTGTTGGCGCACTTATATCTAAGCGACAATACGACAATATCGGGAATGTACAAATCATATTTCGGGCGTAATCTGCCGGTATCAGGATTAGTTATAAGGCTTAAGGATAAGCAATTTAAGGAGAGAATATCTGGTAAGAAAATTAGGCTTATTGGTGAGAATCAGGAATTTTTTGATAAGTTCATAGCTGTTTCTGGACCTAGGCAACTTGAGGCTTTGGAGGCCAAAATTGCCTCTTATCTGAAAGTGGACTCGGATAGAATTGTAATAGTACCGATACTAACTCCTTGGCGTTTTATTCCGGAGGATATTTTGTATCATGACAATGGCGAAGTCTTTTCGTTAAAGAAAACACACAAAGATTATTTCGAATCACTAAAATGTGACTTGGATGACTATATCGCAGTCAGAGTCTGTATTGTCGGTGAACGCGAGAAATTATACAGGAAAGCCGATGGCGTGCACGGAATAATCAAAAAGACTATTTATAGTTGACCGATTTAATTGTTAAGTGTAGATTGTAGCAAGTTCATTGTTGAAGAAAGATAATGTCGATGTTGAAAGATGTAGTTGTTTGCAGTCATTGTGGGATGAGCTGGGATAATAAAAACGGAGAAGTTATCGCGGGCGAGAATCTTATGAATGCGGCTACGCTTCAGCAGATGATTGCTCGTAATCCGCAAATAGTTGCCGACTTATCTCGAACAAATACAATCTGCAAGACGTGTCGTTGCGAAGTGGTTTTCCCGATTTCCGTACTGATCAATGGTAGTCAATAACAAGGGTCGCGAGAAGCGGCCTTTATAATTATCTTGATGAAACTATCTTTTGATGTTAATATATTCTAGTAATTTCCGCTCATAGCTCAGTTGGTAGAGCTGCTCCCTTTTAAGGAGAAGGTCCCAGGTTCGAATCCTGGTGAGCGGACAAATATTGATAGAATACCGCTTAAATGGTATTCTATTTTTTAGTTATTTATCAGAGGTAATGATTTGCGAAAAGCTATTTCTTTAATCTGTATACGGGATGGCTTGCTACTTATTGTTTGCGATGATGATCGTCTAACCTGGAGATGATCTGGAAAGATGGAAAACTTTAATTTACAATATTTCGCTCATTATAATTAAAGAGCCCGCATCGAGCGGCGTCGTGATCGACGCGGACTCTTTGCGGACGGACTAATGGCTCCTCATGCGCCGGATCTTCTCCTTCAGATCATTGGGACTGGACAAGGGAACGAAGACGAAGCGGACGCTACAAACGATGCGGCCCAGGCCGTCGCGTTCTCCCACGGTCCACTCGTTTGGCTTGTCTGGGTCTGGGACTGGGACGCCACCTCTGTCCCTCATCAGTTTCTGGGCGGCCCTCTTTTCCATCGGTCCGTACATTCCGTTAATATCCCCGGAAGAGGGAAACTGGCGGAACGTTCCATCGGACCCAAGATCCAAGATCACACCTTTCATGCGTACCTCCTAGGATATTCATATTATAACACGCTAGTTGGAATCGTGTCAACCTTGCCGCCTGGAATTCGGCTGAAGTTTTCCATTCACGTCATCTTGGCTATAGTAATAGTTTTTGGAAAACCAAAGCAATTAAGCTCCATAACGCAAAACTCCCATTTCTGGGAGCCTGCTTACATAATGTGGACGGTTCCAGGTGGAAAACCTGAACTTAGTGAAACAGACATTGAATGTCTTTGTAGAGAAGTTTCTGAGGAATTATCTGGTGCAATACTTTCGAATATACGATTTTATAAATGCTTCAAGGGAATCTCGCCTCATAATGGAGACCTTATTGAAGTGAGCTGCTATTTTGGAGATATAGATATTGACCCACATCCGAGCGGTGAAATAACTGCCATTGCCTGGACAAAAGATTTTGCAGATAAAAAAGTTTCGGATGTTACGTTGAAAATAATTGACTCCCTTCGACAAGATAATCTTATCGCCGACTAACTAATTGTCGGTTTTTATTTACAAAACTTGATATAAAGTTATTGAATACCTTCTATCTTAAAACTATCCATTCTACAAGGTGCTCTAATTATAGAACGGACAGCTAAATCAAAAAGCCCGCCATGGGCTTTTTGATTACTTTTCCCCTTGTTCGAGCCATTTTTTATGTTAATATAAGCTCATAATATTTAATCTTCTAAATGAAATCCATATTCATAAATGAAACCAAAGATCTGGTCGGCAAGGAAGCTGAGCTTTTTGGCTGGGTTCATGTTCGTCGCGACCATGGCAAGCTTATTTTCATTGACTTAAGAGATCGCTCAGGAACCATTCAAGTTGTTTTTGTGCCCTCCAATAAAGAGATATATGAATTAGCTAAAACTTTACGTTCAGAGTGGGCCGTGAGAATAAAGGGCAAAATAAATCCTCGACCCGAGAAGATGATTAATGCTGAAATCGAAACAGGTAAGGTAGAATTTGAGCCTTCCGAGCTGGAAGTTTTGAATGAATCTTTAACCCCACCGTTTGCATTGGATACGAATGGTCTTGAAATTGGCGAAGACTCTAGGATGAAATATCGCTATCTTGATTTACGCAGACCGAGGATGGCTACAAATTTAACTAAGCGCCATCAATTAATCTTGCATATTAGGAATTGGCTAGATAAAGAAGGATTCTTAGAAATTGAGACACCGATATTAACTAAATCTACTCCGGAAGGTGCTCGTGACTATGTTGTGCCGTCAAGACTGTATCCTGGTAAGTTTTTTGCATTACCTCAGTCGCCGCAGCAATACAAACAATTGCTTATGGCTTCGGGTGTAGAGAAATATTTTCAAATTGCCCGATGTTTTCGCGATGAAGATACGCGCGGTGACCGTCAGCCTGAGTTTACTCAATTGGATCTGGAAATGAGTTTTGTCGAGCGTGAAGACGTAATGGCTGTCAATGAGAAATTATTAATTGATCTTATAGAAAAGTTATATCCCGAGAAGAAAATCCAAGAGATACCATTCCCAAAAATTACTTACCAAGAAGCTATAGATAAATATGGTACAGACAGGCCCGACATAAGAAAAGACAAAAATGATCCGAATACTTTGGCATTTTGCTGGGTAATTGATTTTCCATTTTTCGAGAAAACCGATAATGACGGTTGGACCTTCACTCATAATCCTTTCTCGGCGCCCAAGCCAGAGTTCATGAAAGATCTGATGGCTAAAGAAAATATTGGTGATATTATCACGACTCAGTACGATATCGTTCTAAATGGTTGGGAAATCGGTGGCGGTAGTATCAGGAATCATAAAGCCGAGGCTCTTGAAAAAGTATTCGAAGTAATGGGTTTCGAAAAAGAAAGAATTGAAGCTAATTTTGGTCATATGCTTGAGGCTTTTCGATTTGGCACGCCTCCTCATGGCGGTATTGCCTGGGGCCTAGACAGATTGTTAACACTTTTACATCAAGAACCAAATATTCGCGAAGTAATGGCTTTTCCAAAGACAGGGGATGCTCGAGATTTGTTAATGGCTTCGCCGTCTGAAGTCAGCCCAAAGCAGTTAAAAGAATTAAAGCTTAAAATAGACCCCGTTAGAAATACTGCATCTAAAAATGTAGAAAATATTCAGAGCGAGGAGAAAATTTCTAACGGGGTAGAAAAATAAACATCATGGAAGATACAGAACCACAAAATGGTTCTAAGTTATTGTTATTCGGATTTCTGATATTAATATTAATTGGCATTAATTTCTTTTTTGGTTTCGAATATTCCAAAAAGACTGGCAGTCAACCTAGATCATGGTCAGAAGCTCAGTCAGCCTATATACTACCCCTCTCAGAGCCAAATTATTTACCTATTTTAAATTCTGATACAGCAATTCCGACCATAAATGCTAAGTCGGCATTAGTTTATGATTTACGTTCTGGCCGGTCGCTCTATGAGAAAGATTCAAGTTTAAAATTACCGATTGCATCTTTGACTAAAATTATGACCGCAGTGATTGTTCTAGAGCATTATAATTTACGCGACATTGTATCGGTGGGGAATACAGCGATCAAGGTTGACGACGAGAGGCAAGATCTATATGAAGGAGAGCAAATAAGCGTTGGGAATTTATTAAAAATGATGCTCATTGAATCGTCTAATGACGCAGCCTACGCCCTGGCTGAATTCGGGGTTACTAAAAATATAGATTTTATTCATGAAATGAATAAAAAAGCCATCGAATTAAAAATGCATAATAGCAATTTTTTAGACCCGGCCGGGCTTGATGATAGTGCTCATTCAACCGTCGAAGATTTGTCTCAGTTAACAAAATTTGCGCTAGCTTATCCTTTAATTTGGGAAACCTTGTCTCAGAAAAATTTGGTCGTAGAATCGATGGACGAAAAGATTAAACATTTTACGAAAAATACTAATCTTTTGCTAGGCGTCATTCCTAATATAATCGGCGGGAAGACTGGTTATACAGATTCTGCTTTAGGCTGTTTGATTTTGGTAGTGGAAATTCCTGGCCAAAATGATAGTATAGTCAGTGTTGTGCTAGGCTCAAATGATCGCTTTGGCGATTCAGAAAAATTGATTAATTGGGCAAAAACAGCCTATCGCTGGTGGTAATATTTATCATGACAAACTCACCCATAGAAGCATTTAATATCTTTAATCTTGTCAGAATCTTTGTAGTCGGAGTTCTGGCTTTTTTTATTAATCTGTTTGTAACGTATTTTTGGACCAAGATATTGCATAAATATTTTCGTCCAGGCAAACAGATTGACAGAAAAGATGCACCGATCTTTAATGAACTTCATAAAAGAAAAGAGGGCACTCCTACCATGGGTGGTCTGCCAGTCTGGTTAACGGTTGTATTTTTGGCTTTTATTTTCTTCTTGATGCATATTTGGTCGGATGGTTTCTGGTCAAGAGTTAATTTTCTATCCCGACCGCAGACATTACTACCGGTGGGATTTTTAATATTAGCTGGGCTGGTCGGTATGTTTGATGATGTTCTGGGGATATTTAAGCGTGGCGGATTTTCTATGTCTAGGCGTCTGATACTATACATAGCACTTGCGATTATCGGTGCCTGGTGGTTCTATTTTAAGCTTGATCGCCAGACCATTAATATTCCTTTTCTTGGCGATTTTGTAGTCGGTTGGTGGTATTTTCTGTATTTCATATTTATCATGGTCGCAACATCATTCTCAATGAATGAGACCGATGGCCTAGACGGCTTATCCGGAGGAGTCTTTCTTACGATTTTTGGTGCCTACGCCGTAATTGCTTTTGATCAAGGTAGAATTGATTTAGCCGTTTTACTGGTTGCGATAATGGGAGCCCTAGTTGGCTTTTTGTGGTTTAATATTTATCCAGCCAGATTTTTTATGGGCGATACTGGCGTTATGGCTCTTGGATTTACAGTTGGTGTTGTTGCACTTTTAACCAATACAGCCCTACTATTGCCGCTGATAGCAATTATCCCGATGCTTGAATCTGCTTCGGTAATAATTCAGATAATTTCAAAAAAAGTGAGAAAGAAGAAAGTATTTTTGTCCACGCCGATTCATCATACATTTGAAGCCATGGGTTGGCCCGAAACTCAAATTACAATGCGCTTCTGGATGATCTCAGCTATAGGTGCCATACTTGGCCTGATCGTTTTTCTCATTGATTCCAAGATTCCGCCACTCTTTAAGTAGCTATCCTAGAAACCATCTCTTCCAGGGGGTGATTTTTCGTGTTTTTGGTGATTTAAGAAGATTTGTATTAAAATTAGGGCAATGGCCAAGACATTATTTTGGACAATTTTAATTCTAGTTGTTTTCGGTTTAATTATGCTTTCCTCGGCTGGTATTGTGGATGCGCAGAAGAAATTTAATTCGCCTTATTTCTATTTCTATCATCAGTTATTTTATAGCGTTTTGCCGGGCCTTGTGCTTATGTTCGCCTTTGCAAAGATTGATCATCGCTGGTGGAAAAAACTGGCTATGCCAATATTGTTTGCTGGCTTAATCTTGGTCGCTTTGGTTTTTATTCCGTCTCTTGGTCAGGATCTTAAGGGTGCTACTCGATGGATTCATATATTTGGCTATAGCTTTCAGCCTAGTGAATGTCTCAAGCTGGCCATGATAGTTTATCTGGCGACCTGGTTCAGTAGTAGAGATGAGCGCTTGAAAAATTGGTCTTATGGCATGGCGCCGTTTTTTATCGTCTTAGCATTCGTAGGCGTGTTATTAATTCTTCAGCCCGATCTTGGCACATTGATTGTGGTAACTTTGATATCCGTGGGTCTCTATTTTGCCGCAGGTGGATCATTGAAACATATTGGTATTGCCGGAGCGATAATCTTAGTTCTAATGGCTGCAATGATATATTTTGAACCGTATCGACTTGATCGTATTAGAACTTTCTTTGACCCTTCTATCGATCCGCGAGGGATATCATATCAAGTAAATCAATCTTTAATCTCAATCGGTTCAGGGGGATTATTCGGAAATGGTTTTGGCAATAGCAGTCAGAAACTTGGCTTCTTGCCGGAAGTGGTTAGTGATTCTATCTTTTCTGTCGTAGTTGAGGAGCTAGGTTTGGTCGGTGGCGGGTTAGTTATTTTGATGTTCGCCTGGCTATGTTTTATTTTTGTAAAGATTGCCAGAAATACACGTGATAAATTCGGATCATTATTTGTTATGGGCATGGGTATTTGGATATGTTCTCAGGCATTTTTAAATATCGCGGCAAATGCCGGTATAGCACCATTAACGGGAATACCGCTACCGTTTATAAGTTATGGCGGTACGGCGATGATTGTCTTACTTTCCGGTATAGGCATAACGATTAATATTGCCAATGACTAGTTTTTAGAGTTAGATACCAAAACCAAGAATAAGATTTTGAGGGGCTTACGGAGCGCGACGGCGCGAGTAAGAGGCAAGATTCTAGCAAGAATCTATGTCGTACTCTCAAAAATCTTATTCTTGGTTTTTTAATATACTTAAACAACAAAGCCCAGTCATTTTGAACGGACTTGCGTGCCATCCAAAATGACTGGGCTCAACTAACTAATCGAAGTTATTTTACCAACTTGGCTGCTTTTGATTTCAGACGGGCAGCTTTATTTTTTTTGATGACGCCAACCTTGGCGGCTTTATCCAAAGTTTTATAAGCAATAGCTAGAGCTTTACTGATCTCGGTTTTCTTGTCAGTCTTTGATAACTTGGCAAGCTTCTTAACGGCTATCTTGTAGTCGTTTTGTCTTTGTAGATTTTTGGCTCTTCGTTTCTTTGTTTGGCGAAGGGCTTTTTTTGCTGATTCTGTTATTGGCATTTGGTTATATTATTTATTTAAACGCAGGATTAGTTTACCACTTTTTCTGTTATTTGCAAGCGTGATTAAAAGTCTTGCCCTATATTTCTGTTATGCCTTTAACTTGCGAATCTGATCCTTGATACTGGCGGCAAGCTCATACTCGAATTTGCGAATGGCTTTTTCCATCATTCTCTCAAGTTGTTTTAATATTTTCTGTTTATCAGCATTGCCGTAGAAAATAATATCCTGGCCATTATCATGATTGTCGTTGCCAAGATTGTTGGCGGCATTACGAGAAATAGGTAAATCAAAACTGCCGATTTCTTTAATAATCGTTGTCGGTATTATGGAATTTTCTGTGTTATATATCTCTTGAGTTTTTCTTCGTCTTAAAACTTCTTTGACGGCATTATCAATAGATTTAGTGATTTTGTCGGCGTACATGATTACGTGACCATTTACGTTTCTGGCGGCACGACCCATGGTTTGAATTAAGGTTGTGTAATTTCTCAAGAAGCCTTCTTTATCGGCATCAAGAATTGCAATCAGGGAAACTTCCGGCAGGTCCAAGCCTTCTCTCAATAGGTTTACGCCGACAATAACATCATGATGGCCGAGGCGTAGGTCTTTTAATATTTTGATTCTATCTAATGTTTTAATTTCGGAGTGGAGATAATTTACTTTGATTCCTTGTTCAGCTAAATGTTCTGATAGATCTTCGGCCATACGTTTGGTTAAAGTGGTAACTAAAATTCGTTCGTTCTTGGAAACGCGGTCTTTGATGTTTTCTAATAGATGGGCAATTTGATTTTTCGTTGGATGGATTTCTATGGTCGGATCGAGCAAGCCCGTCGGTCTCAATTTCATGTTTGCCTGGAGTAGCTGAAACATAAATGGATTTTTGAATACGTTTATTAAATTCAATAAACTTGAGCGGGCGGTTATCAATTGCCGAAGGCAGTCTAAAACCATATTCAACCAGAGTAGATTTCCTTGAATGATCGCCATTATACATACTGCGAATTTGAGGCACGGTTATGTGGGACTCATCAATAATGGTTAGAAATTCTCCTTTTGATTTGAAAAAATCCAGGAGTGAATATGGTGGAGCGCCAGCTTTGCGAAAGTCTAGATGACGAGAATAGTTTTCAATGCCATGGCAATATCCAGTCTGGCGCATCATCTCTATGTCTTGATCTGTTTTGGCCTGGAGGCGGAAAGCTTCTTCAAGTTTTTTATCTTTCTTTAGTCTCTTAATTGTCTGTTGAAGTTCGCTCTTAATGTTCTCAATCGCTAGACCGACCTTATCATCGGATGTAATCCAATATTTTGCTGGAAATATATTGGTTTGAATAATGTGTTCGTATTTAAGGTCAGTAAGCTCCATGTCTTCGGGATCGGCAACGTGAGCTAAAAATATTTTATCTATCCTATCGTTTTTGAATTTAACCCTAATAACTTCTTGGCCACTTGGTGCAACAATCTCTATCTCGCTAGTTGTTTTTCTGAATGAACCACGCTTGAGCTCAATCTCTTGAGTATATTGAAGGCGTAAAAGATTGCGTACAAAATCAGATGGGGAGATTTGTTTGTTCTCAAATATCTCAAGGCCGAGACTTTTATAATCTTCAGGAGATCCAAGATTGTATATACAGGAGACTGAAGCGATGACAATGACATCATTGCGACTCATAAGTGCCTGTGTCGTGGCATGACGTAGACGATCAATCTCTTCGTTTATCTTCGAGTCTTTCTCTATATAAGTGTCGGTGTGGGGGATATAGGCTTCGGGTTGATAATAGTCATAATATGAAACGAAATAGTGAACGGCATTTTTTGGGAAAAATTCCTTAAATTCTTTATAAAGTTGAGCGGCTAAAGTTTTGTTGTGAGAAATAATTAGCGTTGGCTTTTGGTGTTGTTCAATGACTTTGGCCATAGTAAAAGTCTTGCCCGATCCGGTTACACCTAAAAGTACCTGGTGTTTTTTTCCGGTTTTTAATCCTTTAGCCAGCTTCTCAATTGCTTGAGGCTGGTCGCCGGTTGGCTGGAATTTTGATACTAGTTTAAACATTTGACAATGTTCGTTATTAGCATTATTATATTGGCAGTTCCTTAAGGAGTTATCATGGCTATAACCAGGAAAGTAGTAGTCGAATACTCGTATTTGCTTATCTCGATGATATTGATCATAGATGCCATTGCCACTATTTTATTGTTATCCATGGGATATCGAGTGTTCGAAGCTCCTCCGGCAAATAGCTTGATATTGGCATTCTTTATGTTGGGCTTGGGAATTGCCTACAGCGTGTTATTTATTCGCGGTTACCATAATGGGACCGACATAGTGCCTTCAGCTTTTTCAATGGCTCTACAGCTGGGTGTAGCTAGTTTATGGATAATCATATTTATTATGGATATCCCTACGCTTATTAAATTAATGGATACCTGTCTGGTATTGAGGCCTTAGCTAGCCTCTTTTTTTATTCATTTTTCAATGTTATCCTTTACTTATGATTTCTTTTCTTGAGGGAAAAATTGAATATTTGGGAGATAAGGACCTTATTTTGAATGCCGGAGGCATAGGCTATAGGGTAACAGTATCCCCAAAATTACTGAATATACTATCAAAAAAGCAAGACAATGTCAAGCTCCATATTCATTCCCAGCTTAACATGCGAGAGGGTACTTTTGATCTTTATGGATTCGAAAATAGGGAAGGACTGGAGCTTTTTCACTTGCTCAAGACGGTTAATGGCATCGGTTCAAAGGGTGCCATGGCTATTCTAGCGGCTGTCGAGCCTATGCATCTAAAAGCGGCTGTCGTAAACGAGGATGCAGATTATCTGAAGAAGGTTTCAGGGTTAGGTGGAAAGACCGCCCAGAGGCTTGTTTTGGAGCTTAAGAACAAGGTTGATTATATCGGTACTATGGATGTCGGTGGTATTGACTTGAGTCAAGAGGGACAGGCACTGGAAGCTCTAATGGTTGTCGGTTATAGCCAAGCTCAAGCCAAGGAAGCGCTCAAAGAAACCAAGAGCGAGAAGCTAGAAGAGCGCGTAGGCGAAGCCTTAAAAATATTGGGTCGCAAATAAGCTTCATCCGACTATATTGAAGAGTACGGCCGTAAATGCCTGCTGGTATTTCGCCTCTTACTCGCGCCGTCGCGCTCCGTAAGCCTCTTCAATATAGTCGGACTTCGCATCAAGATAATATAAATTGCCAAGGAATAAGACTTTTGAGAGGCTTTCGCAGGACGACTGGTCTCTAAGCGAAGTTTCTTAGTCGGTGCTTTAGCCCGACTAGAATCGCTTTCGAGAACGAG
>Ga0209728_1002061_pt1 | contig 10784 bp, 13 predicted proteins | sample RifGroD1_FD_183997 | JGI IMG/M metagenome (GOLD analysis project Ga0209728, IMG submission 183997) | Groundwater microbial communities from Rifle, Colorado, USA - Groundwater D1 (SPAdes) (version 2) | ecosystem: Environmental > Aquatic > Deep subsurface > Groundwater | place: Rifle, Colorado... | reverse complement strand
GGACATCTAATACCGCATCTGGTAATTATTCTCACGTTTCAGGAATTTCAAATCAATCACGTTATGCTCAAACAGTGATTGGTCAATATGCTACAATCTCTACTGCTAGTGATACGGTATATTCTGCCACTAATGAATTATTTATTATAGGTAACGGCACAGGCACAGGTGTTAGAGGTAATGCCTTTAAAGTTCTTGGCAATGGTTTAACCTATGCCGATGGCGCATACGCATCAACTGGTGCTGACTATGCAGAGTATTTTGAATGGGAAGATGACAATCCAAGCAGCGAAGATAGAGTTGGTTATTTCGTAACCCTAGAAGGTGACAAAATACGAAAAGCTGTTTCAATCGACGATTACATCTTAGGCATTGTGTCTGCAACACCTTCTGTAGTTGGGGATAACTATGAGGCTTGGCAAGGAAAATATGTCACAGATGAGTGGAGAAGGGTTCAATATCATGATGTTTTCATTCCCACTACCTACAATACTTTACATCACGAAGCGGTTTATGAAGACGAAGTTTTAGTCGAGGAAGCCTACGATGAGCAGGTAGTGGAAGTGTTGGAGCACATAGAACATCAACCCATATATAATCCAGAATGGGACCCCACACAAGAGTACATTCCAAGAGAAAAACGCAAAGAATGGAGTCCTGTAGGGATAATTGGTAAGTTACTAGTTAGAGATGATGGGTCTTGCGTAGTTAACAGCTATTGTAAACCTAATGATGATGGAATTGCTACTGCAAGTACAACAGGGTATAAGGTGATAAAACGTGTAAGTGCTAATATAATTCAGGTTTTCTTAGGATAGATAACTTTACTATAGACGTGTTGGTGGAAAAGGAAAAGAACGCTGAGGAATAAACCTCGGCGTTCAATATATTTATAATTTATTTTAACCGTCAACCGACGGTTACTTTTTATGGGTAGCACGAAAGGATGGTGGCACATGAGCGCAAAAGAGTTTAGTCTTAATACCTTTATCGCAGCAGCGGGAACAATCGTTAGCGCATGGTTGGGTGGCTGGGACGCCGCGTTAAAGGTGCTTGCCGTACTAATGGTTATCGACTATGCAACCGGCTTCTTGGGTGCAGTCAAGGAGCGCAAGGTGAACAGCGAGGTAATGTATTGGGGAGGGATCAGGAAGGGTGCCATTCTTGTCGTCCTGGCCATAGCAGTCTTACTCGACGCAATGATCGGTAACTCTGCGCCGATTCTCAGGACATTGGCAATCTACTTTTATGTGTCCAGAGAGGGTGTTTCCGTGACCGAGAACTTGGGGATTATTGGCGTGCCACTGCCACCTGGTATTAGCCGGGTACTCACTCAGCTGCAAGAGAAAGAGAAATAAGGAAGGTGATAACGTGAGTGATCCAATTTATGATTTAGTCTTCGATCCCGGACATGGGGGCGCGGATCCGGGGGCCGTGGGGCCAACAACCAAAGAAAAGGACAACGTGCTAGTACTGGCCAAGAAAACGGCGTTGTACTTAGTTTCAACCGGAAGATTCCGCGTGAAGTTTACGCGGGACGCAGACAAAGACCTCTGCAATGGCGCGCATTACAGCGAAAATCTAGATCTTAAAAATCGAGTGAACGTGGCTAACGACTTGGGCGGAAAAGTATTCGTTTCCTTTCATAATAATTCGGCTGCCGGAAAAGCATACGGAAACGAAGTATACGCCGCAGCTCCCGGAGGCATGGGAGAGAAACTGGCCAAAGCTATTCGTGCCCGGATGGCCGCACAACTCGGCATGGTTGACCGCGGTGTTAAGTTCGCTGGGTGGTATGTTTGCAAGTGGACCAATATGCCGGCCGTGCTCATTGAGTACGGTTTTATCAATTCTGAGGAGGGTGTGATCCTGGCCAAGATGGACCAGGCTGCTCTAGCGATTGCACAGGGAATTGGGGATCACTTCGGGGTCAGCGTTAATGCACAGAGAAAGGAGGAGGGTATTGTGGATAAAGCAATCTTGATGTTTTCAGACGAGGATTACTGGGCAGCGAAGGACGTGAGTGCTAAATATGGCGGTCTAGCTGTATTTACTCGCCAAGGCGCTGCGCGAACTATTCCCGCAGACGCGCTTATGGCGAAGCACTTATATACGATTGGTGGGGCAGCAACGGGCCACGCAAACGAAACGCTTCTATCTGGGAATAACAAGTATGATACGGCTCAAGCGGTCGGAAGACACCTTGGTTAAATTGGCAAGCGATTGCCAATTTGAAAGATATAAAGGAGGGAAAGAAATGTCTGTTCAAGCCATAACTTTGTTGATCGCCATTCTGGCTCTAGTGTGTTTCTTCGGAACGATGTACGGAATCCAGGTGCTCATCAAGCAGGGCAAGGATCCGGGCAAGCAACTGCAGGTAGCTGACGCTATCGTGGATACGGTTGCATCGGCCCATACAGTCTTGGAAAGTTTCATCCCAGATCCTGTAGATAGTATTATTGATACGGTCCTTAAGGTAACTCAGGCAGGAGTGCATTCAGCGCAGCAACTTTATAATAGTGGACAATTGCCTCCGGATCTACGGAAAGATCAGGCGACGGAATACGCGGTGAATATGATTAAGTTAACCGGGCGTGAGGTCACTCCAGAATTAGAGCAGACAATTAGAAATACTGCCGAGGCGGCGGTTTATGCTATGAAGCAGAAGGATCAGAAAGCGGATACGGTAGCGCCGGTGCAGAATCAGCCACCAACAATACCCCAAGCGGAAATAGACCAGCCACCGGAGATCGATCCAATTCAGCAATCTGCATAGTTGACATAACGAAAGCCCTCCTGCCTTAATTGGCGGGAGGGCTTTTTTGTTGCGTTAGGAATTTATTCAAGAATTTTTTAATATATATAAAGATATTTAATGACTTACCATGGTTTTAATGGCTTTATTTTCTAGTTCTTAAGTGTTATAGTTCACAATAAGAACGTACGGCGTATTTAAAAGATTGTTTTAGGAGGTGGGATTTGTTTTACCCCGTTATTTAGGGGGCTTTTTTGTTGTTAGATTTATGCATATAAATGCTTAGGTAGAAATGAAAAGGTGGAGTATGGATGGGTGAAAAAGAGTTTGGGGATCTAAATCCTTTTAGATTTTTAAGCGATTACGAACTAGAAAACTTCGACGAACTGATGAAAAATAAGAATTCAGAAATCAGTGCTAAATATATCTCCCTGAAGGAAAGCGCAGAAAGAAATATGGAAAGCTTTCATGAAGAGATAGATAAGCTATTAGCTTCGGAGTGTATGAGTGCAAAATGATAGACGAATTTAATTCTTCGAGTTGGCTGCCAGACATTAGATTAATGGCGTTGGGAATGTACAATGAATTAAAGAGATTGCCTACAAAGGATTCCACATCGATCAATATGTCAAATATCGGGCAAATTAACAGGATATATGAAGAAAATCTGCCCGCCTTAAAAAAGGAAATGCGAAGTGGAATACATGGTGATCTCATAGATCGTCATAAGATATCGGCTCTCTATATCAAATGCATATTAGAAGCCCACGTTTTTGAGGTTTTAGATTCAGGTAATTTCAAAACGGCCTTACTGGCTAAGATCCCTAATGAGATGTTTGCCTGGCAAGTAATGGTTACAATAATCGAATCATTTAAAAGAGGTAAGGGCAGGGAATTTAAGATTAGGTACGCGGATAGTATTTATTGCGATGAAACTAAATCTCATAGTTCCTATCGAGATCATTTTTTTAGAATGCTATATTCCTTTAGAAAGAGCCCTATGGACATACCTGTTTTCCCCTTAGCCCATATAATTTTTCACTTAGAAATGGCAACTGAGTGTTGTTTTTATGGTAATATTAAGTCGTTTTTTACCTTGGATTAAAGTTATTTAAATACATTGTCGCCCGAACTAAATTGAAAGGGGTAGAGTATAGATAAGTGAGTTGGGCGAAATGCGTTGAGGTCCTTACTGTTAGGTAGGGGCCTTTATATATTTTTTCGGGACAGGTTTCCCCTTACTTTGCAAGAAAGTTATGAGATGATATGTTATTAAGTTTACTCATATATTGGCGCTAATAATTCCGTTAGAAAAGAGGATAAATTTATGCCTGTTAAGGATGATCAAAAAGTAACACATGATAATAATAAGATAACAATTTCTAGACCTTCATATAAAACTCTTGCTTTTGTGACTTATGATGAAGATTTATATAGGAAAATTTCATCAGTAACATGGACCGTGAAAAGATCAGAATCCGGTAAAGAGTACCTTACATCCAGCAAGTATGGGCTTTTACACCAACTTGTAATTAGTTATTTCTATGGAGAAGATGTCCTTAAAGAAGCATATAAAAATCAACTAGTAATTGACCATTTGGACAATAACGGATATGAATGTGTATATGAAAATTTAGCACTAATACCTAGGAAAGAAAATTCTGCAAAAGGATTGACTTATGATATCGAAAGAAAAGAGGCTATGGATAAGTATGCTATTAATATAACTCGCGATATGGATACAAAGGAGTTTCAAATATCAGTTATTTTTAATAAAGAAGCTAACCTTAATATGAATAATGAAGAGATCCCTTTGCATATTCTCTATTTTAGATATGGTAATGATTTCAAGACCGCCTTTATCGATGCAAGAAGTATTCTAAATGATTTGGATAGTAATGGGAGAGTGAACCTTGCTAATTTAAGATATAAAGATTTTGATTATAAGAAAACTGAAAGAATATTTGCAACACCCGAGCAAATAAAAGCTGGCTTTTTTATAAAGGATGGTGAAATATATGGAGTTCAAGGTTCTCCCCATTTTAGACAAATTAAGGCCAACCATAATGAGAATCTTCACACACGCAAATGCAAATGAGGGCAATCCCCCATGAAAATCCTCTCAACCCCTATCGAAGTCCTAGCCTGATCAGGAGGGACAATCCCAATGCTCGTACCTAACCAACCCCTCGGCAAAACATAGCCTACTACCGAAAAGCCCGCAAGCTATCTAAAGTGCAGTTAGCCGCTATTGTCGACATGGATCCCAACCATCTCTATTGTATCGAGGCTCGTCAGAAATATCCTCAAATATGTATACTTGCTCGGTTGGCTGCTGCCCTCGGAGTGTCGATAGAAGAGTTGGTTGAAGAGCGCTAAGGTCCTTACCATTACGGTAGGACCTTTTTATTTTCATGAGACAGGTTTCCCCTTACTTCGCGGGAAGAGTGTGAGATGATTAGGTTTGGGTTAATGTCTTCAAAAAGGAGTCGTTGTTTTGAGGGAGTGCTATGCTTAAAAAGTTACACCTATATTATCGCGCATTGCTCAGCAGGGTATCCAATACTGCACAGCGAAGTGTATTTTCCCGATTTTTGACTTCAATGGTTATTTTTTTCGGTGGCTCTTTGGTTGGCTTAATATTGGGGCATTTGATACTTTATATTCTGCTCGCCGACATTGATAAACCATCGATTGGATTGATAATCTTTTTGTTAGTTTTGTCTATTGTTCTGTCTATAGTTACGTCATTGTCGATAGTACGTGTCAGCAATAACATGGCCTACTCAAGGTTATCCAAAGAAGCCTATATGAACATTAAAGATCTTTTCCGGTACCGGAGTTTGGATTACATTGCGCAACGGGAACCTACGGTTAGTGATCTGGTTGAAAAGGAGTTTGTAGAGGGTATACAAGAAGTGGCTGATATCTATCCAGGAAGGCCTATTCGCCTTAAAACTCATAGATGGATTGTAGATAATGTGATTAATTCACCAGAAGTGCTGAAACTTTATAAGGTTGATTGTAAAATAATCGGAAGAAGGGTGACCGCTCATAATATGCTACTGCTAGTGAGGTGGAGCTATATTCTTCGGCATGAGGCATGGTTCATAGAGCACGTCCTAGAGCCGAGAGACTGTTACAAAGTTAAGCTCATCGCGAAGCATTAGAGGACATCGTACTTAAAGGTAAAAATACAGTAATTAGGAGACATAGCACCATGAAAATCCTCTCAACCCCAATCACCGTCCTAGCCCACTTCGAAATCGACGGCCCCCCCCACCCACTCCGCTTCAAACTCAACGACGAAACTATCAGGATCGAACAGGTCGTCTCCGTAACCGAAGAGAAGCTCGCCGGCAATCGAATGCTGTGCTTCCGGTGCCAGAGCGAGATCGGCGGTGTGCTTAAGCCGTTCGAGATCAAATTTGAGCTGGGGACCTGCAAGTGGTATCTGTATAAAATGTAGGAACCTGGGTAGTATATTAGCCAATGACTTTTCTCTTCTCTTTCTTCGCCCTCATCGTTGCTCCGACGGTGGGGGCTTTTCTTTATGCATAAAAACAGCCCCCGACTTTCGCCAGGGACCATCGCATAAATGTAGATTAACACGTAGATTAAGGTGTAAATTAAGCTTTTTTCTTAATCTACGCCTTAATCTACTCTTGGAAAACTATAGAACCCTTGCGCGCCAAGGCTTAGAGCATCGTTGAGTTCATAGAAAAAAACCACGTTTTCAAGCGGGAACATATACCCTTTTTGACCCATTTTCTCAGTATAAATTTCCCTCGGTAATAGGCATAAATATACCCCCATAGCGCGGCCCGCAGGAGCCGGAGCGAAGGGGGTGGAGGTGACTATTTAGTTGGTTCGCTTGCCTGTTTGATTTCGTAAACGGACTTCTCTATTTCTCTCATCGACTCGATCAACTCTGGCTTGCTTACCGTACTCCACAATAGACAGCTGCCTTGATGTGTTGGGTATTTACTTTAATCCGAATTGAGCTTTATTCTTTAGTTTATTACCTTGAAACATCAGATTTGCATTAGCGCCCAAATCCCCTTCGCCTTTGTATTGGTACATTACGGTGTGTAAAGCATCTCCTTTTGTTCCAGACTCAGACATTATTTCCCCAGGTCCCCCTATAATCTTCGTTGCTTCTTCGTAGCTCATGCCATCTTTTAGCTGGGTAAATTCAGACATTGTCATTGTTAGTCCGTTTTGTGCTGGGGCTAAATCTGCAACAGGTATTCTTTCCACGACTGTACACATTATTGTTGGCATTCCAATGCCTTCTTTAGGATCAGTTACCCTGCCGTATACCTTTACCATATCCCCGTCTTTCAGATCCAGCGTGTCTGACCCATTCAGAATATAAAACAGGCTTCCTCCCCCTTGATTTAGTAAAAAGTTTGGAATTCCAACAGCATAAGTATTGTCAACAACTGAGATTTTACCCTCTGCAAATACTGGCTTAGCTTTGACCTTGTCGTAGTGCCCGTTAATTTCAATGAAATTTGCTTTAACTGCTTCCATTTTTAACTTTGCATTATCGGCATCAATTCTTTTCTGGCTTTCTGCTTTTTGGTCGACCGTAGGAGCTGTGGTGGGCGTAGAAGTCGATGCCGAAGTTCCGCACCCCAACAAGGCAACTATGAGTCCAATGGATAATAAGTACATAATCTTTTTCAATTTTTTCAGCTCACTTTCTTAAACTAATGATTTCTTGATTCCGCTAATTAAGTGTTATTCCTGCCATGCGACAGGATTAATGGTTTTGCGCTAAGTTTTGCAACGGTCGTCAACTCAGTCGCTTATTTGATCGTTAATCTAGTCGCTCAAACGACCACTGTACAAGCTAAAACACGCTTGAATCAAGCAAATATTTTCCGAAAGAGAGGGTAAGGGGGGAGAGGTTAAAGAATTGCAAAGGACAAGGAGTGGGGGATGGGAGAGATTATTTTAAGTAGCTCGCAGGATCGACGCTTGTGCCGTTTTTCCTTATCTCAAAATGTAGGTGCGGGCCGCTCGATCTCCCGGTGTTTCCACAGCTCCCTATCTGTGCCCCTGCGACCACCGGATAGCCAACTCTGACACTTAATCCACTCAGATGGCCATATAATGACTCCATACCTCCTCGGTGGTCCACGATGATCACATTGCCATAAATATCGCTCCACCCTACCTTTATGACATCTCCCTCCCTTGTGGCGATTACAGGCGTACCCTCTGGCGCACCTATATCGATCCCATGATGAGCATCGCCCTTGAATACCTGCGTTAACTCTCCCTTCATTGGCATTAGCCAATTCCCGCGTCCCATGCTGGCTACTCTGTCGGCTGTGTTCTGGAGGGAGTCAACCCTTGCGTTCCAACGCTCGATCACCGGGGTTAAGTCCTGCATGGTGGTTAGTAGCCCCAGCATAACGGCAACCATAAGGACCAGGTTGGCGATCTGTTTACGCTCAAATCCTATCAATATGGAGTAGCCCACGAACGAAACAACGGCAATAAGTAGGAGATCGGCAATCCACTTGCTCATAGCACTTCACATTTTTCCAACGGTGAAGTCGAAAAACTTTGTGAGCAATTGCCATGCTACCGATATTACCGCAAGTATAGCCGCAATCGTAGTACCAGTGCGAATCATCGCCGATATCTGACCCTTGCCAACTGCGCTAGTAATCATTTCCGCTAACCAAGATCCGACACCCAACATAACTAAGATGACGATCACAAATCCCGGGGAACTAGGCCCGAAGGCCGCGCCGGCTGCTGTTACCATTTAAACACTCCTCCTTCACTTGTTGCAGGCTAAACACCTGAAACTCAAGGTTATTAATGTTTTCCTTGGCGATCTTTTTCATGACTGTATCTACTCGACCGGTTGTTACGACTCTGATAACAGGAAATCTCTTAGCCATTGGAACCCACCACATCTTTAGGTATTCACCAGAGGCGTAAAACTCGTTGTATCGCTTGACCTTTTCACTGAAGTCGTGACCTGATTCCGCGATATCAAATTCAGCGTAGAAAAACGAGAGTGAGTTCGACCATGCCCCTTTAACGCATATGAGCGCATCAGGCCGGAGAGCCTTATGGACAACTTCGCGTTCAAAGCTGTGTAACCGCATTGCGTCCGTGATGGATGAGCGTACCCACGTGTATATCCATGAGACACCTAAGACGTGCTCTAGTTGGCCCGGTTTCTTGGCGGCATAGTAATAGTATGGTTCATCGATTGCGAGTCTTCCGCGCTTAATCCTGCCAGTGTCAAAGAGTTTTTTTAGCCTGCGCTGAACGATACGAAGGCAAGTGATGGGGAATAACAGAAGTTTAATCTGATCAGTACTAAGTGCGCCTTGTGTTTCCAGGAGTCGGAACAGCTCCTTATCGCGGTGGGAGCATTTTGCGTGATTGCTCAACAAAGTTCATCACCTCAACCTTGCGTATATCCTTGAGTAATTTTCTAGCTTGCTTAATCGGCAGAAACATCCCCTGGGTCTCTAACTCGTTATCCCATTGATATATCCCTCTGCCCGGTATCGAGGGGATGAGTGCGGCGTTTTCGTTGTCTAGTAGCATTCGAGAGTTAATTCCGTCCCGGACATGGAAGCACATTGTTCCAGCGAACATCGCCTTGGAGTCTCCAAATGCCTTCATCATGGTCGAACTCGGTCGCTGGGTTGCGCATACTACGCAGATTCCGGCAGCCCTACCAAGGCGTAAGATTCGATTTAAAGCCGACTGACAATCCTCGTCGTGCATTTCTGCTAGCTCATCGATTACGATCACCAGAAAGGGCATTGCGTTTCCATGCTCGAGATAATCTTGGATCTTTACGCATCCCTTAGATTCTAAGATATTTAGTCTCTCATCTAAGTTTTTATTGATCGCATCGAATACGATAGGGGCCTTATCTTGGTCTGTTACGAGTAGGACGTGTTCCTTGAGGTAAGAATATTCTAGGCGCTTGAAGTCGAAAACTATGGTCTGGATGTCGGTTTTTTTGTTAAGCAATAGGCCCATGTTTAGTCCGTGAATAAAGTTTGACTTACCTGCTCCCGGGTGCCCGGCAATGATAAGGTTCGGCATGTCAGCAAGGTCCTTAACTACCTCACCGATGGCGGAATGACCGAAGTGTATAGGGAGATACCCCTTGTGCTGCGATGGGTCGAACGAGTATGGGTATTCGCGCTTGATCTCTGTGGTTGACGCTTGCATAGTGATCACCTTTCCCTTCTTCTCTACTTGAACCGTTCCACCCATGGCATCGGCGAAGAGTTGTTCCTTGGCTTTAAACTCCTTGTACCCGAGGCCGGGACCTAGTGAGAGGATGAATCGGTAGGCTTCGCCGGATAGTTTGATTTTCTTGAGGATTTTCGGCTTGGGATCTTTCGGCCATATCGCGTCGATCACATCCTGCACGGCTGAGTGGGCATCGTTTCCTTTGCGGTGCAGGAAAAGGTATTTGAGTTGGTCGCGGACTTCCTCGATGGCGTTTTGCTTAGGCGGCATGGGTTCATCCTCCCTTCATATTTATCATTAATTCCCGCGCCACCAGTCGTGCCGCGTCCCGGGTTATGGGTTCCACTGGCGTACTAGTTCCAGTTATCCCGAAATACTGACGCAGCGCCATCCTGATTACTGTGCTCTTCTCGCTCCTCGGGATGGCGGCGAGCTTTGCGTTAATCGGTTCGTCTGCCCAAAAAGTTTGTTTCTTTTCCGTGGTGATCACCTCCTTAACGTAATTTTCATGAGTGTTGACATTTGGCGGATAACACATGTATAATAATGAAAACTTAATATCGCATTGATGAAAATGCAGGTTTACCGAAAATAACGGAGACCAGTATAGCACTTTATTATTAGGGTGTTTGCTGGCCTCTTTTTTTTGGTAAACTTGCGAGTAAGGGGGTTGAAGGGGTTCTTTTCCGTGTGGATAGCCTCCTTTCGAGTGTCAGGAAAGTGGACGGAGTGGTATAATGGAAGACGTTGGGTTACTGTGGCCGTACGGTGGGTTATCGCG